>ERZ824600.480-NODE-480-length-59291-cov-13.183672_pt1 | contig 59291 bp, 49 predicted proteins | sample MGYA00519933_ERZ824600 | MGnify/ENA primary metagenome ERZ824600 (study PRJEB31778, sample SAMEA3449178) | human gut metagenome | biome: human gut; feature: human-associated habitat; material: faeces | place: United Kingdom | collected 2010/2012 ...
AATTTGCAGGCACACCAATTTTTAGGAATATTCCTATACTGTCCGTTATCACAAGGTGTGAAGTCAGGATTTATGCGTTTCAATAGCTTGATAGCTGGTTCTTCGTTCGGGTCTTGTGATACGAGTTTACCGTGAATGGCGATGTCAAGAACTTTGCTCTTGGTTTGCTTGATTATGGTTTGTAAGTCTAATTTTTCCTTTTCTATTTGGTCTAGTAAAGCAAACCAATGTTCAATCTCGGTAACTATGCGTTGCTGTTCAGTTAAAGGTGGCAAAGGAAAATACATCTGTTCTAAATTGTATTTTGGCAAACCTTCACGACCACTACCCGTAATCTTCATAGATTTAGTAAAGTATGAAGATAAAACTAACGCATGGAAATATTCAGGTTCAACTAAAACAGAACGCATAATACAAACGTGTTGACTGACATTGCCACAATTAAAATCAGCAGGAACTACGGCACATCTTCCCAATGAACCTCCAGTAATATTCAACAACAAGTCGTTAGCAAGAACTTCCGTACCTTTCATCTTCTGATGAACTTCTTCGGAAATATACTTGATGTCATCATAAACAAGCCTGTCATTATATACATTTTGCGATCGGAAAAAAGGAATCCCTTTCACAGAATAGTTACTTCCTCTTGGTGTACTACCGGAACCTATCTTTGAGCATATTTCTTCAATTGTTGTCCACACCCAATTATCGGGTATTTCAAACGGCACGTTCCCATAATGGGGCGTATCAGAAGTCTTTGCAGACTTCTTGCTCCGCTTGATTTTGCCTTCCTTTATCAGTCGTTCTTTTTCAGCCTTGATTCGTTCGAGCAGAATTGATGCAGGCTCATCATTTGGATCCTGCGGTACGAGTTTGCCGCGAATGGCAAGATCTAGTATTTTTTGACGTAATATTTTGGTATCCACTACTCTTTAATTTCTTGCGGTTTGTTAAATATAAAATTACAGATTCTATCGGCTGCTTTCCGATTTGCAAATTCGATATCATTCTTTCCCCATGAATCAGATGGATATGAAGACAAGGATGTTGCTATACCAAAACTACTTCCAACATATCCTTTTTTGTCTTGCACAAGTGTTCCTTTCTTTGTTTTAAACCAATCCCTCCCAATATACTTATTGATATCTTCCTCCAATAAAATTTTGTTTCCTAGAAGGTTGACCATATCATCAAATTCCTCTAATGTCATCTGGGCATCAGCACGAATAGCGTCTATGTTATGCCCACTTGCAGGCATAATGTGCTCTACATTGACTTTATCTTGGACAAAGTCAAAATGTAATTTATGTTCCCTAGCATAAATATATTCATTAAGGTAAACCAAAATATTTTTATCGTATTCTTTAAGGTCTGCAATTACATCTTCTTCTTTCCAAACAGAATTAATATGGGAATCGAAATCTTCGATAATTTTGTCTATCGAATAATTTGGATCAACTAATTTAAAATTTTCATTGAAAAGGAATGTTTTGAAATAACGTGAGGAGAAACCAAAATCTCCAACTTCAAGAAGTGCGAACAACCGAAGCAAGCATTCCATGATTGGCGTGATATCACGCTCTGATATTTTTTCCTCAGGAATTCTATAAAGGTAAGAAATAAGAAACAATTTGAAGTTTTCATTAAACTTCAACAGTAGTTTTGTAATTGGAAACCCTTGGATCTTGTCCCATATCCTTAAAATTTTGCTGAAATTATTGCATATTTTGATAGGATCTTCTAAAAGCTCTGGATACAGGACTGTATAGTATTTTCTTACACCTGGCGTTGTCAGCTGGCCTTCCTCATATTGATGTTCTTTGGAACGATTTATATACATAAATTGTTGAAGCACACTATCAATATTGACGATTCTCTTTTGGCTTAATTCGTCAGCTTTATGTATTATAGGCCCCCAAATTTCTTTAAAGTTCGCTTTATTGGGTGCATGAGAAAAAAGGTGTGCAGATATGATATCTGCATCAGACAAAGGCATGCCAGTTGAATTCAGTGAATTAAACATCGTTATAGCTTGCTCAATCTGCCAACTTTTAATTTCTATGATCTGACACTTATTTAGGAAGCCATTGGCCAATACATCAAGATTTGATTCTTGATAAACGAGCAAACGCTCATAGAATGATTTAAAATTACGGAAAAAATTGGTGTATTTATTGTCTTTTTGTTTTCGAGGAAACTTATAAACCATTTTTTCTGCATCAGCAAAAGTCTTGGCTTCGATTATATTTTTCAATTCATTTTTATGAAGTTCGTTGATGGATACATTTTCTATGATTTGCACTCCTTTGGCTTTATCCCAGTTTTTCTCAATTTCTATCTGTTTTCTCACATCTGCCCGATATAAAATTTCAAATATTGAATCCAAACTTTGCTGTAAACTTCTCCTAAGTCCTGCAGCCTCTTCGGTGTCAGCCATATTGTTTAGAATTTCAGTTATTCTCAAATGCATGGCTTTGAGAAGGAGTAGAAACGTTGTCGTTCTTTGTTGCCCATCTATTAGATTCAGGTAACCTTTCATTGAACAATCAATAATGATTGTTCCAAAAAAATACGGATCTTCAGCGTCTTGATCTATATAAGATTCGATATCTTGCCACAACTTATCGCAATTTGATATATTCCAAGAATATGCTCTTTGATATTCAGGAATACGAAAAATGTCTGTTTTTTTCAGATAAGCTCCAATAGTTTGTAGTTTCGGTTCTATTTCTTTTGCCATACAGATTCTATTTAATTTAGAGATTGGTTATTTAAAGTTTTTCCATCTGATTTTTTTGAATCAGTCTTTATTTAAGAATAGATTGCAGAACTCATTCAATTGCTGCTGCATGCGTTCTTGAGGAATGAGTATGCGTTTGTATTCAGCAATCATGGTAGGACTCATGCTGCGACTCATAGCGTACTCTACTACTACCCGGTCTGCTTCAGGACAGAGAATAATACCGATAGACGGATTTTCGTTGGAGCGTTTTACATCGCGGTCGAGTGCTTCCAGATAAAATTCTAACTGTCCAAGGTCACGAGGATGAAACTTTGTCTTTTTTAACTCTACAGCAACCAATGCCTGTAAGCCGCGATGAAAGAACAGTAAATCGGCCTTGAATGTAGATGTACCAATATTAAGGCGGTATTCCTGATCCATGAATATAAAGTCTTTTCCCAGTTCAAGAATAAACTGTTTCATGTGTTCTACCAGACCGTTCCTTAGTTTTGTTTCGCTATGCTTTTTCGGCAGATTTAGAAAATCTACGAACAGGGTGTCTTTGAACATGACTGGCGCATTAGGATATCTTTCCAGTAATCCTTTTGACATATTGTCCTTGCTTCCTAATAAAGCCGTATAAGTCTGATTGGAAATGCAACGCTGCATTTCTTTATAAGAAAGATGTTCCTTATTGGCATAGAGGATATAAAATATGCGTTCTTCATTGCTCTTGCAGCGACAAAGAATTTCTATATGATTGGACAATGTAGTTAGTTCCAATATTCTGGGCATTTGCCCAGATGTTGATTGGGTGTGTGTAACCATCGGCTGTAAAATTACAGACGTTTCCGATATATTATTGCTCGCAGCAATTTGTGCAGACGGCATCTGCACAAATTCAGTGGTCAAATATTTTCTTATTGTTGCTATGAACGTTTCTGATGAATACTCATCATAAAACATTACCATATTGTATATGCTTCTTTTGCTATATCCTTTGATGTCAGGACGTTGAGAACGTATGTGTTCGGATAATTGAGAAACAACCTTACTTCCCCATTCTTTGCTCTTCAGTTTAGCAGATACATATCCACCTACATGCCATGCTGTGAGTAGCAACTCTTCATTGACGGCTCTTGAAGCATTACTTTTATGTTGGAGAATAATATCTATGATTTCTCCGAATTGTTGTTCTGTTGATATTGCGATGTCGTTATCCTTCATACGCTTAATCTTCATTTATGTTTGCAAGCAGCTTCTCAAGTTCTGCTACTGCTAAACTAATAGTTTTACTTTTCTCTTTTATATCAGCCATCAATTCAGCCAAGGAGCGGTCATCAGGCTCTCCTCCTTGTTTTATCCAGGTTATATCAAGGCTTGTCTTGTCACGGGTGAGAATATCATCTACCGGATATTTACGCCAACGCCCTTGAGGATTGTTGTCTGCATCATATGTCTCTTTGCGTCCTTCTAAATTTCCTGCATTATAACATGTAACAAAATCATCCAAATGATGTCTCTCTAATTTATTAGTAGCAAGCGTATGTTTGATATCAGTACGATAATCATAGAACCAAATCTCTTTTGTCGGTTGACCTTTGGAAAAGAACAATACATTTGCTTTTACGCCTTGTGCATAGAAAATACCTGTAGGCAAACGGAGTATCGTATGTAAGTTGAAGTCTGAGAGTAACTTCTTGCGAATTGTTTCTCCAGCACCACCTTCAAAAAGAACATTGTCTGGTAATACTACGGCTGCACGACCTCCGGTTTTGAGCATCAGCATCATGTGTTGAAGAAAGTTCAACTGATTGTTCTTCGTTTCTACATAGAAATCCGGGCGGTTAATATCCACAGAACCTGCTGGACGAGTACCGAAAGGAGGATTGGCAAGTATTACATCTACAAGGGAGGATGGCTCTTTCTCCAAAGAATCCTCGCAAACAATCGGACTCCGGTCTGTTCCTACACCATGCAAATATAGGTTCATGGAAGCAAGCGTTACGACCAATGGTGTGTTATCTACGCCATGCAGTGCCTTGTTACGCAAGAAATCACGTTTTTCCTTACTGGCAGACTGTTCTTTCATGTAATCATATGCAGTCAAGAGAAAACCTCCGGTGCCGCAGGCCGGGTCACAAACTGTTTCTCCAATTTGTGGAGCTATGCAATCTACCATTGCTTTGATGAGCGGGCGTGGAGTAAAATACTGACCAGCACCACTTTTCTTGTCCTGTCCATTCTTTTCAAGGATACTTTCGTAGATAGCACCTTTCACGTCTCCATCCATGATCAGCCATTGTTCCTCATCAATCATGGTAATGACTTTTTTAAGATGAACAGGCATTTCTATCTTATTATGGGCTTTTGTATAGATGGTACCAATCAGATTGTCCTGACTACTTAGGTGCTTTAAAGTTTCCTCGTATTGTTTGACCAAATCAAATCCATCAAGAGACTTTAAATCCTTCCATTGATAACCATTTGGAATTGCAGATTCTCCAAATAATTCTGCGTTTTCATCATCCATTTTCAAGAAAAGGAGATAGGTAAGCTGAGTTATATAGTCTGTAAAACCGACACCGGCTGCTGCCAGTACATCTGCCATATTCCAGACTTTTTTTGTAAGTGTCTGCTCTGTTGTATTCTTTTTTGCCATATTTCCTATTCAAAATTTTTATGTTCTACTATAAACATGTCATCTAATGTAACTTTATAAGTATTTACTTCAGTTACATAATAGAATGGATATTGCGATTTGCCTTCTTTTGACACATCAATAAAACAATTCCACGGAGATACTTTTGGAGATGGAGCTCCTGGATCTAGACAGAAAATTTTAGTTATGACGTCATTCTCATCGCTTTCTATTCCTATGGCCAATAAAGCATGTGCACCATCATTGAATTCTGTCGAGATTACAACTGGAGTATTCTGGCTTACGAATTGCCCTATCAATTCAATCCTATCATCATTAGTTCTTGGCCTTTTGTGTATTGCCCTAATTTCAAATGGCTGTTCGTTGATTTCTCGTGCTAATGCTGTATAGTTATAACCATTTTGAATAAAACCTTGCTCATAGAAAAAATGATATAAGAATTTGCCTTTTGGAGTACGCCTATCGGGGAAATTATACAGTTTAATATCTTGCTCTTCAATCATCCCCTGGCATAGCATTGCCATCACAAGGGAATAAATAGAACATGCGCCATCTAAATCCCCTTGTTGCTTATGTACATTGACCCATCGCCCATTTGCATCTTTTGTTTGCAAACCAGTTCGATTTAATCTTATGCTATCTATTATTTGTATGGTTGTCATTATTATGCTGCTTTTCTTAAAACTACAAATGTGTATAGAGAGTGTAAAGCTTCGTTAGCTTTCTGCATATTGCCAAAGGCACGGATCATCTGTGCTGCCTGAGTTGCATCATCTTCACGAATCTCTTTGATTGTACAAGCTCCGTTGGAAGCAATATAATCTACAATACGACTGATGACTTCACGTTGTTTATCTGTTATTTCGCGCTGGTTTTGTCCTAACCATAGATTGAAATATTGTTTAGATGTAGAAACAACACTATCTAACCGCTCAATTTGGTGTAAAGCAAAACGTACAAGCTGTATGATATTAGTCAAAGCATCGCTCTCCTCTTTTGTAGAAGAACGTCGAACGCTATTTGGATTCAGAATGGCATATGAGTTCCATAATTGCTTGGAAGTAAAATGATTGTTAGCCATCTTGAGTTTGTTTTCCAAATCTTTTAGCATTGAATAGGTAATTGGCTCACCTTCATTATTATAAATTATACGTAGAGCTTCTATTTCATCACTATGTTCTTTGCAAAAATCTTCAAAGGCTTCTATGGTACTTTTAGCTTCTTCTATTGAAAAACCTTTAGATACAAGCGTGTCTTCACCAGGCATTAGTGTGTTGACAAACCCGGCAGCAAGAATAAGCAGATATCGACGCGCATCTGCATGATTTGCAAGCGGAGCTACTAAACCTTTCCGTTCGTTATTAGGCTCTTTAGTACTTATGAATGGCGGCAGAATATTATTTTCAAATGCTTCGTAAATCCTTGAAGCAAGTTCTTTCATGTCGTCATTTGCTAAACGTACGAACTCAGTTCGCTGTGAATTATCAGCTTTGTTATATATTCTGGAAAGTGTTGCAGCAAGACGTTTCAGATGCTCGTCAGGAAGGTAACCATGGGTAATCTGTTCCAACAGCTCTTTAAGAGTAATAATCTTTGTAGTCGGCTCATCAGTTATCGTAGGTATTGTTTTTTCGTGTTCAGTAACACCTACGGCATCTATCAAATAGAAACAATCTTTACTAAACGCATTTGGGGTAACATTCCGTAACTGCTCATCTCCAATTGTGCGTACACCACGTCCTTTCATCTGTATATAGAGCGGTAAAGATTCTACATCACGCATGAAAATCAATACTTCAAGAGGCTTAACATCTGTACCAGTTGCTACCAATGTGCAAGTTACGGCAATTCTGAAATCCTTATCATTCCGGAACTGACGTATCAATTCATTACTATCGCCCGCGGAATAAGTTATTTTTTGCACGAAACGGTCATCTGTATGTCCAAATACCTCTTTAGTTATCTGTACGATATTGCTGGCATGAGTCTCATTTAGAGCAAAGATCAAAGTCTTTGGCAGATAGTCAAAATTTGCTTCTCGCTGTGGATCATTGAACAACTCGGTATAGACGACATCGCGATAAGTGGAGAGAATAAGTTTTATTTGCGCAGGGTTAATGACACTTCTGTTTAGCTCTTTATTGGTATATGTTTTCGTTTCTTTATTGGAAATGGTTTTTACATCTCCGGTATAACGTGTTTCTTCTTTGATTTTTTCTCCTTCTAATATAGCTCCGCCATTTTCTGTAACCTGAGTTTTGATTCGATATACGCGGCAATCTACATTTACACCATCAACGATACTTTTCTCCAATGTGTAGTTGACTATGCGATTATTGTTAAAGAATGCCATTGTTTCAGGAATTGGTGTAGCTGTCAATCCAACAAGCCTGGCTGTATCAAAATATTCCAATACCTTACGCCAATTCCCATAAATGGAGCGGTGACACTCATCTATGATAATCAAATCAAAATAATCATGTGGTAAATTGGGATTAGGAGGCAATACAACTTCTTCTGTAGGCTCATTATCATCATCATTGTCATTATCCTCAATAGTATCTCCTCTCAGAAAAGAAAAAAGACGCTGTATTGTTGAAATAACGACATTACTATCAGATGGTATAGAAGAGGAACGAAGACGATTCACTGTAAATATTGTATTGAATGCATCTCCATTTTCTGTCAGTCGAAAAGTTCCAAATTCTCCCTCTGCCTGTTTCCCGAGGTTATTTCTGTCCACAAGAAATAACACTCTTCTCATTGGAGTATATGAAAGAAGACGATATGCAGCAAGACATGCGGTATATGTTTTACCTGCACCTGTAGCCAAAACCATCAAGGCGCGATTCTGCCCACTCCTGAAACTTTTTTCCAGTTCAGTAACTGCCTCATACTGACAATCACGTAATCCTTTTTTTCGCAAAGTTGGGAGTCCGGCAAAATAATCATTTATTCCCAACAGCTTAACCAATTCATGAGGAGTTGGAATCGTCATAATTTGCTTGAAACAAGAATCCTGTTTACGAAAGTCACAGAAGTACAAGTCTTTCCCATTTGAAGTAAATATGAAAGGCAAAGGCTTTTGGTATACTTGATAGATATTAGGAACATTCCGGGCATATAAAACAGCCTGTTCGCACACAGTATTGGAAAACGGATCTATCTCTTCTCTTTTTGCCTCAAGCACACCTACAGCTTTTCCATTAATAAAAAGAAAATAGTCAGCCTCTAGGTTACCTTTTAAAAGTCCTTCCCTTATGGCTACAGCAGTACAGTTTGGTTCGTAGTTGTCTCTATCAACCACTTTCCATCCAGCATCAGTAAACCACTGATCTATTTTTTGCCTCGCTTTTTCTTCTGGTGTCATATATTCCTATATTTTTATATTATCGGAAGTTGTATGCTATAAAAACAACATCTACAAAGAGTGAACTATTGGCGTTCATCTTTGTCTGTTATCAAATCTTTCAGGTCAACTTGAAGAATTTCAGCAATTTGCTGTAAGGTTTCCAAATTAGGCTGGATTCTGTTACAAGCATACGCATTGACCATGCTAAAACTTTTATCCAGTTTTTTTGCTAACCACGTTTGTGAAATGCCCTTCTCCGATAAAACAACCTTTATTCTATTTAATTTCATTTTTAGATGCAATTATATTATGCAAATGTAGTGAATTATACTTGATATTTTATATATTTGTTATTGAATTAATTCAGGAACAACGATATGGTAGAAAATAAACAATTAAACATAAAAGCCATTCTGGACACTGATCTGGAAAAATTACTAAAAGAAACTAAGCAGTACAATGCTTTTGTGGATGGTGAGTTACAATGTGCATATTGCGGAACAACAATCACTATTGATAATTTAAGTATAATTATTCCAATAATAAAAGAAGGACACACAACTTTAAATTTTTGTTGTGACAATGCTGTTTGTTTAGCTAAATTTAGAAAGGACTATGAATGATATTGAACAGTTTGTAAATAAATTTGGATTGACTCCATTCTGGTCTGTTGTTATCATTTTGCTTATTGTTTGCATATGGCAATATGATAAAGTTAGAGTTATTGTGACAGATATATATTGTATTGTTGCAAAAACTATCGGTTGGTTCAAACGAGAAGCAACAAAAAGAAAACTCGAAGAAATATGTAATAAAGGTCTTACTTCAATTTCACAGGAAATATCTGAATTGAATCTGCCAAATTTAAAAATAAATTGGATTGCAAAAGGCTCGCAAGATATAACCTTGAAGGATAAAGAGGTTATTGTGTTTTTGAAATTCAACACAGATAACACACAAAATATAATAAACACAACATCGGCATATGTAAAAAAAACACTTTTGCCAATACCTAAAACATATATGTCTCCTCAGGTACGAGATGCTATTGACTATACTGTTATCAGAAAATGTCTGTTAGAAATACCCGAATACCGCCTTGCTGTAAACGATTTTATTAAAAATAGCCAAGATATTTGTATTGAGAATCAAGCTATAATTGATAAAGTATGTAATATAGATGATGCTGGCTTGATGTCAAGAATACTATTTCGTGAGTACTTTGAATGGGGAAATCGAATTGCCGGACGAAATATAGATAATAAGTACCAAAAGGAAGCGTCTGATTTTTTAGATTTCTTATATGACATCACGGCTCGCGGATATGATGATAATACAAGACTTCAGTACATTTCTGAGAACATAAAAGTTGGAGTTTTGTTAGTCGCAAAATTGGATACCTTTTCTGCACAAGGCGAAACGCCTTACGTAAGACGTATAAAAGAAGGATTTGCTAAAGGTATTAGAACCTTTTATCTTTTAGCCAGAAATGAAAAATTAGACATCGTTGAAGATGTATATGGCAAGCTTATACAGACCGGAAATTATAATCTATTAAATGGCCCTAAAGCATATAAAGATGCTCAAGGTCGTGAAAATATTTGCTATTGCATTGAAATTAACAGTGAGGGAAATATGGCTCAAACGTTTAATCGTCTTTCTGATGCAATGGAGAAAAACACCACACTTGAAGCTGTAGTTCATTCTATATATGCGGATAAAATACTGTGTCAAATTAACGATGTAAAAATTATTATTCCTCATAATAAAATAACAGACGTACCAGATTTGAAGTTATACTATTATTTTCAGGTAGGTATGTCAATTGAATTTATTCCAGAAGAATATGACAAACATGGAAATGTGTTAGGTAGTTTGCTTCAGACAAATAGTAATCCACAAAGAATGATGGATAATAAATTCTGTGTAGGAAACGAAGTCGAGGCCATTGTTGAGCAAGCACTTGACGATTGTCTATTTTTAAGAATAAAAGATTCTGATATTAAGGGTGTTGCTTTAAGAAAAGATATAACTTACAGTCATTATATATTTTTACACCAGCACTTCCCAGTAGGAAGTGAATATTTATTTAGGATTATTGAAATAGATTACATTTCTAATAGATTACACCTTCAATTAGCGAATTTATGTGACCCGTGGGAAAATTTAAAATATTCAGAAGGGCAAAAACTTATTTGTACAGTATACCAAAAAAAGGAAAACTGTGTAATTACTGAGATAGAAGAGGGAGTAAAGGCTATTCTTCCTTTTACTGAAATAACTTGGTTCACTCCTGAATCATCTCAAATTAAAAAATTAAAAAATAATGTAACATTTGAATGTCGGATAAAAAGTATCAATCAAGACCGCCGATTAGTTATATTAACAATGAAATCGGCAGAATCTCCATATTTAAATTATTATAAAAGAATAGAAGAGAATGAATATATTGTTGATGCAAAAGTTATTGCCTCTGATGCAAAGGGTTTAGTTTGCCTTGCGGATGAAAAATATCGTATTTTTATTCCGCAAAGTGAAACTCATATTGGAGCAAACAAATATAAGTGTAAGATTAAAGATCAAATTAAGGTATATATTAAAGATATCAGTAATGACAAACGATCCTTTATAGGCTCTCTAAAACCATTCATAAAACACCCTATGCAGTGGTTTGCTGATAACTACGCACCGGGGATTGCTCTATCCAATTTGACAATAAATACGATTAATGAAAAAAGTGTGCTATTTAATATTCTTCGAAATAATAAACTGTATTGTTTAGGACTATTACCTATTGGGGAGATTACCAACTTGTGTCATATAGAGTCAATAGAGCAGATATATAAAGATGGAATAAAATTTCCACTTATAATCACAGAAATTGATATGGAACGCTGTATTGTAAAACTTAGCTTGAAAAAGTTATTAGCAAATAATAAAGATAAGGTTAAATCGCTCGATTATTATACAAGGTATTCTGCACATATCATAGGAAAACGTGATAATGATTCCATTATAATTGTCGACAAAATATGGATAGAGGGTATTTTGATTGAATCAAAGAATTCTAAAATTGGTGACAAAGTGTCTGTGAGGGCAATTTCTTTGGGGGAAATTCCTGAATTTAGTGGGGATTAAAAATAGATGTGAGTAAAACAGTTTGTTTGTCCACCCTTTCCTCCCATCGCCTCAGACTGTCTCAGACGGTGCGGTTTGTTTGCGCAAATTTCATTGATTACTGCGTAATATATTGATAATCAATACAGATAAATTTCTTCAACGAGGAAGAATATTAGTGCGATTTTAAGCACAGAAACAACTATTAAATCCCTGTCAATCAATAAGATTGGCGGGGATTTAATTTGTTTGGACAATGGCGTTTGACCGCCTCAGATGGCGCGATTTATTTGGACAAAATACGTTTTTCGGAGGAAAAATCGGGATTTGTTTGTCTGAAATATATCAGTTTTAGTTTCCCTCGGGAATATTCTTGACAGGCTCGCAGAGCTGGGTCGGTGCCCGCTCAAAGCCGGGAGCAGGAACTGGACGAATGACACGGGACATGGAGCGTGTTGGACGGATTGCACAACCGTTCCGCAACTATCAGATAGACTTCGAACCGCCGAGAATTACTGCCAAGCCTCTGATGTTCGGGGTGGATAAATGGCTCGACGAGCAGAACCGGTCTATCGCCAGCCGATTCGTGAAGATTGTCTGCCAGATTGAAGCGTTGTATCGGAAGGACGCCAAGCAGCAGGTGCAGGCTGTGCAGCGAAATGCACTGGTGGATTATCAGGAGCTTAAACGACTGCAGCTGGAGAATGTGCGGCTTACGGATCTCAACGGGTGCCAGGCTGCACTGATGCAGGAGTTTATCGACCAGCTGGCGGAGCTGTCTGTACGGGAACGAATCTTCTCTATCGCCGATGCTTTGATTGGCGGACAACCTGTCGCTGTTTCATCCGGAGGCGGAGGTAACTCCGACTCAGACCTTCGCTGGGACGGCCGCAGACCGGATGAGGAGGAAGAAGCGTATCGAAGAAGGTGTCTGCTACATGCCGCACAGGTTGTCCGTAATTCTCACAAAAGCACCATCCACAGATAAACTCCAGTTTTATATTAACTTCAGTGATACTGTATGGATAGCAGCGGCAAGCATGGGCGCGGTCGGGGCATCGGAAAGGGAGTATAAAAAGGAGGTCAGGGCGCCGGGGAGGCCAAAAGAAAACGGCGGCAGAGCGTGCTCTGCCGCCGTTCGTCATGCGGGGATATGTCCTGCTGCGGCTGCCGGATCAGAAGACGATGACAGGACGGGTGAACGCATAATAGTTCATGCGTTTCAAACTCGTCGTATAAATAGGCTCGCTGAAAGGCATGTCATACGCATAATCAGTATACCAGCTTCTCTCATCCTCGGTCGACGACCAATATATGCACATACTATGCGTATCGAATCCCTTGACGTAACCCTGCAACTCGGCAGCAAGGCCGCTTTGGCTGCTGCCACACCTTGATCGGCTGCCTGCAGAGCCACTTCGCTGACCTTTACTCGCTGACTCTGCTGGTCGGCAAGATTGTAAAGTGCGGATAGGGTCATAGTCTGCACAGCCCTGTCTTGTGAATGGACAGGCACAAGACAACCTGCTCCGGCCATCATGGCAACAGCCAAAGTAGAATAAACTACCAGTTTGTTCATGAAATAAGAATAGATGTATTGTTGTTCATTATTTGTTTCCAGTAACGGTTGACCATAATCGGTTAACCCATCGCCATTCCCTCGGAAATACTAATAATGAACCCGGAGAGTTCGGACAGCGTCAGGTGCTGCCACAATGTTCTACAAACCGTCTCATCAGGGAATCTGAAAAAGATAAGAACGGAAATTCGAACACTATTGATTAAGAAATCCGGCGCAAAAGTACGAATAAAATTTCAAAACATGATCACAAACGGCCGGAATAATTGTAATTTATAATCATGTCGCATGACATCTATGCCTCGCGTTCTCACTGTGGCTTGCTGCATAAGACCTGCCGTTTTGCGGGGCCTGGTTACGTATTATGAAAGCGGACAGGAGGCGTACCTTCCGTCTCTTCTCTTACCAAAGCGCAATTGCTGCGTCAGGAAAGGGAGGGTCGGGTGGAGGAGTGACGGTAGGGTTATGACTCTTTTATGGATACCCTGTTTGTACGGAAGTCTTGACGCTTATGGATGTTCTGATAGTGAGGAAGTTTTGCCGCAGAAGCAAGCTCCCGGGAGGACTTCTCCACACAAGTCCGGGTACGCTCGGCTGGGACAACTTACGGCTGCCCGACGATCTTGCACAATCCTCCCGCACAATCCTTCCGCAGTGGGGGATTGTGTTTCAACGTAATAGTTTTGGCGCGAGGTACGACCTCTCTTGGACGGTTACCTGTCCAAAGATTTTATGAATTTTGCGGGGACGCCGCCAACTATCGTATTTGCCGCGACATCTTTGGTGACAACCGCTCCGGCCGCAATCACCGCATTGTCTCCGATTGTCACACCTTGTAGAATTGTAGCGTTGGAACCGACCCATACATTCTTTCCGAGCACGATGGGTGCCGGATATGTAATGGCTCTCCTCTCGGGCGCCAGTTCATGGTTCAGTGTGGCAAACACCACATTGTGTCCGATCTGGCAGCCGTCGCCGAGGGTTACGCCACCGTGGTCCTGAAAATGGCAGCAGGCATTGACGAAGACGTTCTCTCCGACGGTTATGTTCTTGCCGAAATCGGTGTAAAACGGCGGAAATACCCGAAAGGTCTCCGGAACGCGGTATCCGAATAGTTCGGAGAGCAATGTCCGGACAGCATCCGGTGTATGATATGCCGAGTTGAGTCGGAAGGTTATTTTCCGGGCCTCGTTGCTTGCCTGTTCCATCAGGGCGACAATTTCATCCGTATTCAGCGGTTGCCGGGTCTGGACGTAAGTTTTGAACTCTTCTATTGTCATGAGGTGTGATTTTCTTATTGTTTGGATGAGGTGTCTCATTCGTAGCGTATTTTGAGGGTTCGGGCGGTCAAGGTTTTTCAGGGCGGTTCATTTCCAGCCATTGCAGTCTGCGCAGATCGGGCAGATGCCTGATTGAGAACTCTTCGAACCTCGCCTCGAAACCATTGCCGTCAGGACAGGCCCCCATTATTCCGACCATGACCGGATGGTTGTCCTGCAACCAGGCGTTGCGCATCATCGTGTACTCCTGATCGTTGAACGAATAGAAGATCTCCACGGCATCGAGTCTCCGCACGGCCTTGAGCCACACAAACGGGACCGGCGTGTCGAGTGGAACCATACTCCAGTCGCTGGTATTATGTGTGACGACGGTACTGAGGTTGTATTTTCCGTCCACGAACTCAATACCTGTCTTGATGTAGTTTTTGTGGTCGATTCGCAGCATGAGACCCGATTGGTCGAAACGGGTTTTGTAATCGCCCGAAATCTTCACTTTAACTTCGAATTCGCCGCCCCGCAGTGCATACAGAAACGGCGCGTCGTCGACGGTAAAGCCATAGTGTGAAATTCGCCAGTAATCTGTGTGCGGCGTGACATGCATGACGAGCATCCCCTCTTTGAATGACCAGTGTTCCGGTTCATTGAACCACTGCATTTGTTGCCAAGCCTGGGCTGTTCGGGTCAGCGGTTTGGCAGAGAGGTCGGTATTGGACGAAGGGTTTTTCATAACAGTGAATGTTTAGTGAGAGCGGGGCCAAATAAGCGTGGCTCCATCACAGTTTTATAATTTACGGATTACGCGGCACGGATTTCCTGCGGCCAGCGATCCGTCCGGAATATCTTTATTGACGACGCTGCCTGCGCCTATAACGCAGTTGTTTCCGATTGAGACACCGGGCAATACGCATACCTGAGCGCCAATCCAGACATTGTTTCCGATAGTAATCGGGTAGGCATATTCGAGTCCGCGGTTTCTCTGACCGACGTCAAAAGGGTGGCCTGCCGTATAGAATCCGCAGTTTGGTGCGACGAAGACATTGTCGCCGAATGTGACCTTGGCCGCATCGAGAATAACACAGTTTACGTTGGCAAAGAAGTTTTCGCCGATTTCGATGTTATAGCCGTAATCGCAAAAAAACGGCTGTTCTATCAGGAAATTGGCTCCTGTTTTTCCGCACAGCCTGATTATGATGTCTTTGCGGTGTTGTTCATCGGCTGGTGGCAGGTTGTTGTATTCATGACACAATTGTTTGCAGGCGAGCCTTTCGGCTATCAACTCTGCATCATTGTTGGCATCGTAGAGTTTGCCCTGGCGGCATTTTTCCTTTTCGCTTGTCATAGGGATCAGCATTTCGATTCATTGCCTTGTGCAAAGGTACGCTTTTGTTGCGTAACCAACAATGATCGGCAATAATCAATTTGCATGAAGCCCCGGGGGGGGAGTAGTGCAGCGAAAAAGCAGGCTGGTTTATCACTCGACAAATCGACAGTACAGGCAGGCCTTTAACCGAAATTATCAATTCGGTCTGCCGTCGATCGAAGCAGCCTTCACTCTCCCTGCTTTCCGTCACTCGAAATAGCCTTCTGGCACATCTCGGACACAGCGCACCTTGAAATATCTTGAATAGTAGTTTTCAAGCGTATTGTACTGGCTGGCCTTGAGGAATGATTCATCGGGGCAGTATACCAGAGTCGAATAGGCGAATCCCAAACGCACCTTCTGATTGCTGAATTTTGTACAGCAAGCCGCTTCATACATATAGTTGTCGAGCTGTCCGGCGGCCACCAGAGCCGACATTTCTACCAGATTCGGGACACGCCAGGCGGCTCCGCCGTCACCTGTTTCGCTGTATTCGGCACATGGGTTTTCGTATTTGCTGCCGAAATTGACCACCTCCTTCAGTGCGAATGGGGTAGGATTGTAGTATCCGCCCACATAATCCTGAGCGACGATGATACCCTCATAGAATGAATTTGCGGGATCATCCTCGGTATGTTCGATGAGAGGTCCTTCGGCGCGCTGCCGGAACAGTTCATCGGTGATTCGGTCCTTGAACTTGAGAATGCGGGTCTGGGGATCCCATTCGTATGTCGGGTCTGAGGCGACGTTGTGGACTGTCGAGAGATCCTGTTGACCGGTGACAGCCGGCAGAATTCTCAAACAACGGAGCGGCATGGCTCCATAACTTCCTACACCGCCGTATGATCCGCGTTCGACGGCCCAATAGACGCGTTCGGCGCTGGGGCTGCTGGTGTAGAACAGCGCTCCGTATGGGATGTAGGCTTTGGGATAGTCGTAAACGTTCATATCCTGTTTTGTGCCGTTGTAGAGTTTGGCGCCGGACGACAGCACATTTGTGCCGATACCGATACGTATGTATTCGTTTGTGGAGGCCAGATACCATCTCACTTCGTTGTCGTCGATAGAGCCGTTGCCGTTGAGGTCGCGGTTTCGCGACATGCAGGCCGAATATGCATATTGCTGTGTGTATGCGGCGGGGTTGAGCTTATGAGAAGCGGTGGTTGTGGTCACGGTCGAGGTGAAGCCGTTGTAACTTGGGTTGATATAGTCGTCCCAATCGCCGTAGATGCTGTTTTCGGCGTGAGAGACGTATCGGTTGAGCAGCGAAATCTGGTTCCAGCGCCCGTCCGAATTTGTGAGATAGGCGTCGTAGGCATTGGTTCCTGAGTTGTATCCCATGAATGTGAACGACAGGGGAGTCTCGTTGTATGTTTCGAGACCGAAGGCATTGATGGTCGATGAGCGCGTATTGTAGAATGTCTGCATCGAGACCTGAGAGATATACGAGTGCAGCTGGCTGTAAATGCTGTTTCCGTCGGCCGACAGGTCGCTGCTCATCGCTATGATCATTTCGCGGGGGATCTTGTTGACCATCCAGCCCCATGAATTGAGTTTTTCATGGGTCAGAGGGTGCCGGTAATAGTAGTATTCGTTGACGAAAGCCGTGAATCGGGCCATGTAGTTGCCGTTCTGAATCGAGATCGAGATTCCGTTTTCGGCGTAGGCGGTTGTCGACACCTGTTCTCCCAGATATATTTTCTTGACGACCAGGCCCATGGCCACGCATACGTCGTAGACATCCATCAACCGATGGTTGGCTCCGGTGGCCGTACCGCCGTATGCATTCTGGTTGTCTAAACCGGTCAGGTCCTCGCGGCTCCACTCCGATACACCCGGATACTCGGCCAGAGCAGTCGTTGTCTGCGGCCAGAACTCAACCCATTTGTAATCGAAACCCTTTGTGGGGTTGTATCCCGATCCGGCGCCTTCGAGAATATCGGCTTTGGCTTTTGCCGGGTCCTGATTGTTGCGCAGGGCATCGGCGTATATCTTGTAAGGTTGCAGCGAGCCGCGTTTGTTCATGACATTCTGGTCGGTATATGTCATGGCTTCGGACTGTATGACCAGGAAGAGCTTGCTGGCAATTGCATCGTCGAGTTCCTGTCCCGAGAGGCCGCGGGGCAGCGAGTTGGCTATCGACGAGAGGTCGTATTGCAGAAAGACCTGTTCGAAGTGCGAATCGAGCTGGTAGTTGTACAGGCAGGTTGTTGCATCGTATACTTCGCCTTCGGCGCCGGGCTGGTTGTCGGTACCCTTGTGGGCCTCGACGACGATGTTGTCAACCCCGAGAACCGACATGTTGTAGGTATACAGGTAATTTCGTATGATCGAGAAGTTGTCCCATGAACCCTGGTCGCTGAAGTCGCCGAGGTGTACGGTATATTCGACCGTAGCGGTATAGAACGGTCCTTCGGGGGTGGTCTCCTCGTATGTACCCTCGATGACGACGAAGGTACTGTTTTGCGGGGCATGCGACCAGATTTTGTCTTCGGGCATCATTCCCGGACCTTCGGTGGCATAGCCTGTATCGGGACCGTAGTTCCAGCGGTCACGGTCGTTGTACGAGGCGGCCGAGCCTGCGGGCTGTATATTCTCGGGCATGTAGAAGCTGAACTGATAGTCTCCTGCGGCCGTGATACCGACGTTGTAGACGGCGCTGGTGAGGTACGTTTGCTGAATGTCGGGTACGGTTGCGGATTCGGAGGTGAAGCCGAGGAAGGCCGCGCGCGGAATATTGTACGCGCGGAATGTCGATGGGGTGAATGTCACGGTATGGGCCGAGGAGGTGCCGTCACCGTTATCGACCTGCTTTGTTGTGCTGCCGCCCGGGATATTGAATGTTATGCGGGCCATCGAGCGCTCCATCATCATGGCTATTTTAGCCTGGGCATCGCCACGAGGACCGTAATCCGAGATCGACCCGTCAACGCCGAACGTAACTTGGTTCCATCCCGAGATGAGCATCTGCGACGAGGCCGTTATCGACGGCAGCAGAATGTTGTTGTCGGAATTTATGGTCGAGTTGCTCAGCCGTATGATACAGTCGCGCAGTCCGTCGAATGACAGAGATCCGTTCTCCACGTCGTCGCGGATATCGGCCAGGGTGTTCGAATCCCAGAATCCGCCGCTTTGGTAGTTTGCCACGGCGAGCAGTTTGCGTGTGCCGGAGGTGGTGCGGAACTTGACGCTGTAGATTGTCTCCTGATTGGTATATGTACCGTTCTGGGTGAGGTCGTTGTATGAGAGGTCGACTATCTGGAGGCACTCCGAACCGTCGGCATTGAATACGAATATCGAGAGCGAAGCCAGATACGACAATTCGTTGTTGGCCCGCGTGATGGTTATTTCGGGAGGCGGTATTGCTCCCAGATTGAGTGTGACGGTTATGGGTTGACCTTCGGTCGTGCTGCCGCCGTCATCGTTGAAGTCCTTGGTACAGCCGGAAAGGAGCAGTATCGTCAGGCTTGAGATCAATAACCGTATGTATGATATTCTGTACATGTTAATGCTTCTGAATTTTGAGGTTCGGTTTGGCGCAGAGACCCTCCCGCGCTACATGAACGGCGGAATGGTCATTTCGCGCTCCTGCCACACCTTTGTCAGCAGGTTGAACTGCAGGTCGGTGGTGCCGTTGAGCGTACCCTCAACCTCGATGCTGGTATTTCGGGGCACCGACGGCAGGTATAGCGTATAGTCCCGTTCGGAGACCGAAGCCGATACGCCGTTTGAAGGGGTATATTCGAACTGTACGGTCAGTTCGAGCCGGTAAGCCTTGTCTTTTCCGGTCTCGGTTGGCGACCCTGCGGCATCGGTGAATGCGGCACCGGTCATGTCGTATGTTCCGTGCTGATTCGGAGCCAGGAATGTTCGTGCGATTTCGGTGTATCCGTCGGCCGGTTTCGAAACCAGCTCCACGGGGGCGTCGGACGATATGATCCGGTCGACAAGCTGTTCCGAATTGTTGACAAAGGTGATATGGCTGTCGATGTCGGCCGGAGCGTTATTGTTCAGGTAGAGCCTGTAATCGTCGGGACGATGGAACAGTTCGGCACGTGTTACGGTTATTTTCATGTCGTCGTTTCCGGGCTCCTTGTTTAGCAGCAGCCTCAGGCGGCCCAGTACGTGCTGGACGGTTACCGGAATTATCTGTGTGGTGGTGGAGGGCGACACGACCTGGACGGCCGTAGCGAAATCGTTCTGATACTGCATGTCGTTCCCCTCTTCGTCGACGCGGTTGTTTGACATCGGCGATAGCGAATTGCCGTCGATCTGAGGCCACCCGTTGAAACCGGTGAGGTCGAACCGCAGTTTTTGCAGCTGTGTGGCCGAGAGTGAGCTCCAGTCGGATACCTCGACGCCGTCGACGGTCGGTCTTGGGCCGAAATCAGCATTGGCTATTACATAGAAGTATATGTTGCCGGCCTCGCGCAGTGTTATATACAGGTATGACTGGTTCGAGAGGTTGTCGTCTTCGGCATATCCTACCAGAACCCCGTTGCTGTTGAAGGCGTAGACACGGAGCTGGCGAATGTCATTGTCGGTCTCCGTATCTCCGGCACTTCGTGTTTCCGAGCCGTTGCTGACCACAATGCGCACATCGACGGGACGGTCCGTTACGGGGCCGTCCGGTTCATTCTGCTTGCAGGCCGCCAGGCCCGACAACAGAATGATTGCCAATATTATGCGCAGAGACATGCTTCTCATGATTCGTTGACTTTTCGAGTCTTAGTTGTCCTTGTCAAATCCCGGGGTGACAGGTTTCTGCTCCCACTCGGCAATTTCGATTCCGGCCGTACTGGCACGTATGAGAATCGGGATAAGTATTTCGTTCCGGTTCTCGACCGAGATGCCGTATTTCGACATGAACTCTGCCAGGCTGAACTCCTGAATTACGGTTCGTTCGGGCCCCGAGAGCAGTTGCAGCATAATGTCGTTGTCGTCCTTGAACCGCATCGTGTTGAACTGTGTCACAAAGCTTGTGTCATCGTTTTCATCGGTTTGGAGTGTCGGATAGTACGTGCTGTGATGGTCCGCGGCCGGGATGTTGTCGAAATCGGTGTACGACGGCAGGCGGGTCATGGCCAGTTCGACATTGTCGATCTGGGCTCTTGACTGTAGGCCGGTCTGTGTAGTCCATGCGCCGACGAATCCTTCGAGGCGCACATTCACCTTGATGTGCGAGCAGACGAACTGACACACATAATCCTGTTCGACCAGAGTTTCGGGAATTGCGATATCGGTTGTCCCGTAATATAACGGGTCGTTGGTATCGATTTCGGTGTTGTCGAAATGTCCCGGGGCAGCAATCCGGTCGCCTTCGTGTATGGTACTGTTTTCGAAGGCGTTGCCCCAGCATACTATCTGGTAGTTGCCCGGATACAGTTCGATATTGGCACCCTGGTATGCGTCGAGCGCCTTCTCGTCATATTCGAATACTCCGGCCAGAGAGCCGTCGGCAGCCGAGTAGACATACATTGTGACCTTGTCGATCTTCTCGGCGAAGATATCGGTTGTGCCATCGCCGACATAACGGAAGCGGAGTGTCACTTTCCCTTTACAGTCGTCCATGTTCTCTCTGATACAGCCGGTCATGAGTAGCATGACCGTTGTCAGGACGAACAGCATATATAGACGGAGTCTTCTCATTTTCCTTGTATTCCGTTTAACGATTTTAGCGGTTGTTGTCGGAGCGCAACCGATCCGGAGTCGGGCAGGGGTGCACGATGGCATCTCCCTGCCCGCATACCGAATGTATGGTGATTTAGATTATATCTATTCTATATCGGAGTCGAAACCCGGTTTTACGGTCTTGTTGGTGAATTTGGCCACCTCAACCTTGACGATAATGTTGTACTGCGACGGATCCTTGAAGCTTGCCGATACGTTGTACGGCGCGATGGTGATATCCGACGAATAGATTGTACCGGGCGTATAGATAATACCCTGGTTGGCCCCTAAGCCGGCCTCCGTATCCAACAGTTCTACGACATTGGCGTAAGCGAGGTCGTCACCGGTGCTTGTCGGGAAGAGGAAGTCTCCGTATATTGCAAGGGCTGCGTCGTCGGCATCGAGGTCAACTTCAGCTCCTTGTGTACCATGTTCATCGGACTTGTATACCTTTACGGTAAACTGCTGAGCGGGATCGGCGCTGCCGTTTGTCAGATCGGGGTAGTAGAGCTGGAAGTGCCATTGCGGCGTTGTGGGCAGTACCTGTACCGAGGCATCGGGAGCATTCTTGTCGGAGGGGTCGAACGGCACAAAGAAGTGGAACGGTACGCATACACCGCTTTGGGCATTGTATGCATCCAGGTCGAGCATGGCATCCGGCGTAGAGCCTTCGTAACCGGTATATGAGATAACGTTGTTGATCAGTGCCCATGTATCGTCACCGACGACGGGCGAAGTGGGTTTTTTCCAGGCTCCGTTCTCGATTGCCGCCGAAGCGAGGGTCGGGGTTGCAAAGAGATTGGCATTCTGAACCTGCGTATTGGCAAAGATGTTCTCTTCGAGGTAGACATTGCTCTGGAATATGCCGGTCAGCGTTGGTTTCCAGTTTTTCCACACTACAAGGTACCAGGCCTTCGAGTTGGGATCCTGAACGGGTTTCTGACCGTCGCTTGCGATTGTAATCTTTCCCCACTCCATACGCGAGATGAGAGGACGGATGGTGATATCGGCCGTGTAGACATGATCCTTGTCATACTGCGGTGCCTGAGTATTGCCGCTGTAGTTGGGGACATCGGGGACATTGGTATCGAGGGCGACAGGGGTGATGTCGGTATCGCAGCCGGCGAAGATCATGCTGCCCTGGTCGAGTGCCGGGCCCTGATCGCTGAGGTTTGCGATGAAATCGTTATCCATACGGTCGCCGGCGGCCAGCAGGGCCTTCGGGCTGTTTGCGACCACAAATACGGCCGACACGTTGTTGAGGTTGACGAATCGCAGACCCGAAGTGGTTATGTTGTCGAGGTCCTGACCGGTCAGGCGGTAAGCGCTCTGGATCGTCGAGTTGCTGTTTGTGAAGTATACGTCGATACTGGAGATGTCGGTCGAGGGCTGGTATGGCGCATCCGGAGTAATATATGCACGTGTTACGGGCGTGGCGATCTTCATGACGATCGACTTCGAACCGGATTCGGACGGATCGGTCGTTACACCGTCGTTTTTCGAGCATGCGATCATCCCGAGGCATGCTGTTGCAATGAGTAAGAATCTGAATTTCATAGTGGTGTGGTTTGAATAAAATTTATTTAATGTTTGTTTTTATTATCTATTATTATTTGTGTGTTTTTTTGAGACTTTTCTCGTTTTTTGACCTTGTTACGGTGTGTATGGTTAAAGTGACCGGTTTCGGCCCAATCAATTGTTAACGTATGTTATGGTGTCCGAACCCTCGGCGGCACTTTGGGCCTTGGCCAGCTCGTCGAGGTTGAACCTTGCATCGTCCGATCCGCCGGATGCGGCGCGGGTCCAGGCTTCGCGGGCCTTTTCGGGTTCATTCTGCATTGCGTGGATCACACCGATGGCGTTGAGGACCCGGCTGTCGTTGCCGTCGACCCTTTCGAGCAACTTCATGGCCCCTGCGAGGTCATTGCGTGCGATACGTTCGGCAGCACCGTTGACGGCAGCCTCGACCCGGTCGGGATATGTCTGCAGGGCAATCTCCATGATGCGGTTGTATTCGGCCGAACTTTCGGGATAGTTCCGTGCGATACGGTATATCTCTCCGAGCGGGAGTTCGCGTGGATTGGTTTCGAGAATCTTCAGGGCCTGATCGGTCGAGATGTTTGCGGTGTTTCGGCAGTATTCGATCGAATAGTCGTTTCGGCGCAGACCCGGGTACACCTCATTGACCAGTCTGCGGTAGATATCCTGCGGTTCGATCTGCGAGAGCAGCCATTCGCGCGTGTCGAACGAGCGTGTCGAGTCGTCGATTATCTTGAGGACCCTTTCTCGGCCGGCGAGTCGCGGCAACTGCTCGACCTCTTGGCGGAACAGCGACCAGGCTTCGCCGTGTCCGGTGGCGGAAATCCTGTTACGGTCGATACCTGTTTTGCCGGAGATGTAGTCTGCCAGGGCATCGGCACGTTGTTGCGAGAGGCGCTGGTTGTATGGAACGGTCGCCTCGGGAGATGTCCAGCCGTCGATTACGATTCCGGTTATGGTCACTGTATTGTCCTTTCCGACGCGGTTTACCGACTCGATGATCGAGGCGAGTTCCTGCTTGTTGTTCTTGTAGTCCTCCCGGATTGTGGCACTGTTGAGGCGGAAGTTGATGTAGGCCGGTTCACCCGTCTCGACCAGCTTGACGGACTCGGTTCCGGGTTCGGCGAACGAAATTCGATATTGTGGCAGGTAGGGTTTTATATCGATGCTTGCGATGTGTTCCGAGCCGGTTTGTTTGAGGATATCGTCGCACCAGCACGAGCTTTCGCGTATCACCACATCGACCTGGTCCATCCACGGCTGATATGGAATGGCAGCCGTGTAGTCGATCACGCATTGACCGTTCTTGAGATCGGTACGGGTTGCAGTTCGCCGTGCGACAGCGGTATTCGGAGATACGGCCTGGCTGTTGTTTCGCAGGTAGTACATGAATGCACGGCGCCCCATGAGCTCTATTGAGGGGAGTTCGGCCGAAGCCTCTTTCCCGACGAGCACCGGCGTAAGGATCCGGGTCTGGGTAGCGTCGTTCTGGATGTCTGAGATGTCGACAGTCATTTTTACGGCCAGCGTCTGGTCCTGGATCTTGTAGACGATATTCGACACTTCGGCTTTGCCCTGCATGTCGGCTTGTGCGAAGGCATCTGCCGGCATCATTGCTGATATGAGTGTCAGGATGAGTATTATAGTGATGTTTTTCATGGTGTCAAGGCTGTTATGTGTCGGATCAGAATAGGTATACGAGGCTTACGGCGGCTTTTGTAGGGCCGAAATAGTTGTGGTTGTTGCTGCCGAGTTTCGATCCGCATTTTGGGCATCGGTAAACGTCGTATTTAGTGTAAGCGTAGCCGACACCGATTTCGGCTTCGAGGTTCCAGTGTTTTCCGATCATCCAGGCGTATCCGTATGCGACACCGGCACCGACGAACCAACCTTCATAACGGTTCTGTTCGAGCCGGGAGAAATTCGTGCCGAGGAAGTCGGGCAGGCCGTGGATATTTCCGACATTGTATACACCGCCCCAGAGGTGTCCGGCGATGAAATGGCCTCCGAATCGTTTGCAGGTCCAGTATCTCATTTCGGGTTGGATGAGCCAGTGTTTCCATTTTTTGTTGTCGGAGAATGTCCAAGGGTTCCAGTTTCCCGATATGTCGAGAGTCCATTTTGGGGCGACACCGATTTCGACGCCGAGGTTCATGGTGGTTGTAGCGTCGTAGGCCAGGTTTGTTTTGACGGCCCATTTCTGCGCATGGGCTGTCGAGACAGATATGGCCGCGGAGAGTATTCCCAGCAGTAAGATGAACAATAAATGTTTTTTCATCATTCAAAAAATATTTGTAGATAGCGTCAAGATTCCCGAATTTGCGGAAAAAATATTGTTTAACGCGAATACTTTACAAATATAATTAAAAAAATCCCCCCCCCACGAAAAATTATAAATTTATGTCTTTAGATGATAATATTTTGTTTATTTGCTTCATTTTTGTAAAAATGATACTTTTCACCCCTTACATTGAAAAGCATTGATGGATTAAGTTGAATATAATTGAAAATATCGTTGCAGGTCGTTGGGGACTTGATCTATTCTGCATATTTGATGCCATCCGGACATTCAGGTGCAAAATCAATGAGACAAACGAAGTTCCGCAATCTGACTGCAGTATTTTATTGCGCAGTCCGAAATATCTTTCTGCTACGGACTGTTGTCTGTGCAGTGCTACTTCCATGCTGCGGCGCAAATATTGTAGTATGGGCATACCGATGTTACGTTTGCAGACCTGCGGCACACGCAATCTGCTTTACTGCCGGTTACGGGCTGGCTATAAGCAGAACTTGTGGCGTCATAAAAAAAATCGATTTGCAGGAATACATCGGAACTGTTATCTTTGTGGCGGCAGAAAAGAGTGGGACGGCGAGACTGTCGCAAATAGAAACAAAGCCGTCCCGAGTAAAAACAAGAGTGTATATTTATGAAAAAGTATCGTTGTGTAGTATGCGGTTGGATATATGACCCGGCCGTAGGTGATCCGGATGGCGGTATCGCTCCGGGAACCAAGTTCGAGGATATTCCCGATGATTGGACTTGTCCTCTGTGCGGAGTCGGCAAGGATGAGTTCGAGCCTGTCGAGGAGTAGCCGTACGTAAAACGCCTCAACGGAGGGACAGAATTTGCCGACAGCCGGTGTGCTGCGGCGTATGCAATAGTGTCGTGTCGAAATGCGGAGAGTGTTTCGACACGCATTTTTTATGACCGGATGCCGGGAAGGATGCGGGGAAACGAGCTGATTGCGGCCCACTCCCGAGCGGGCAGGCTGGCTGGCAGAAAGCCGAGAGAAGACGGAGAATATAAGAGTCGGGAATAGATAAAATCGCAAAACCGCGGTAAGAGGAGCGAAGGGAAGGGAGGGAATGGAAGAGAGGGGAAGAGAAGAGAGGGAAGAGAGGGAAGAGAGGGAAGAGAGGGAAGAGAGGGAAGAAGGGCTTACGTACCGGAACGGCGGGCCCGTATCGAGAGTTATTATAGTACCAATGTTTTATGGAAATACGCACCTTGCCCTACCGGTTGTTTGTGGCGGGCAGCTTTTCGTCGGAAGGTTGTTAAAACAGTCGGTGATAATGAGTTGCGTTCTATTCTTCGGAGTTGCCGTCGTAGCTCCAGTGGAATGTGGCGCGACAGGCCGTTGTGCCGTCGTTGTCGTCGATCTCGAAGAACGAAACCGAATCATCCTGACGGTATTTGACTGTGAGCTGCTGGCCGAGCCGCGTTTCGTGCAGGAAATTGACCTCGATCCGTACGGGTGCCGTGCCTGCCGGAAGTTCGGTTGGAAGCATGTCGATCATCAGTTGGATGTATCGAAGGGCATTGGTGTGGCGGTTGAAATCTATGTCGCTGTATGCAATGCGGTGCAAGGCGGTTTGGTGTGGTTCGACGGCCGGCAGTCTGGAGGGCTTGTCGCACGGCGACGGGTCGGGGCAGATGGTGTCGCCGCGTTCGGCAATGTAACGCAGATCGACCGGCCGGCGCGAATCCATATCTATCATGGCCCATTGGGTTACGGCACGTCCGAAAATCTCGGCATTCCCGCTGTTGCGGAATACGAAGTTGCGGGTCGACATCAGCCGGCCGTATTCGTTGACCCATGTAGTGACGGTGTAGGGGGTATATTGTTGGGGGCGGCCGATGATCTCGACGGCCATGCGGGAGAGTACCCATGAGCGGTTTTCGGAGCTGAGTTCGCGTATGCCGAAACCTTTGGCATCGGCATCGAGGCCGGCGACATCGAGTGCATTGCCTATCAGGCGCGAAAGGGTGACATGACGGGTGAAGTCGACATCCTGAGGCTCGACCTCGAAACTGTAATCTGTTTTTGCTGCCATAATCAATCGTTCGATCTGTTTGTTGATGAGCGGAGCCAGCCGTGTGGACCGCGCTGAACGTGAAGTCGTGCCTCGCTCCCTGACGTGTGAATGGAGTAGAAGGCGTGCTCCGCTTCGGTGCAAAGATAGGGCTTTTGCGGGAAAAATATTCGTTTTTTTTGAGGCTGGTTCTTCGGGGCTGGGGTGATGAGTTGAGTTCGTTTGTGAATCGGCAGGATGCAAAAAAGCGGGAGTGCCGTCGCTTGTCGCAGCACTCCCGCCCGGAGTATTGATCCGCGTAGGGGATCGTTATTTATTGGATTCGATACCGTATCCCTTGCGCTTGTCCTCGCGTTTGAGCAGCAGGGCGAAGATGATCGCCGTGAAGGAGAGCGCCACGAAGATAATCATCGGAAGCGAATAGTCGTACTTGTTGATTACGGCGCCGTCGAGGGTCTGGGTACCGACGATGCAGTACTTGTTGAGGATCCAGTTGATCAACAGGGGTACACCCATCAGGCCGACATTCTGCAGCCAGAATATCAGGGCGTATGCCGAACCGAGTTTCTTGGCGTCGATGATCTTTGTTACCGAAGGCCACATTGCCGAAGGCACGAGCGAGAATGCTATACCGAGGATTATCATCATTGCGACGGCAACTGCGACGCTTGTGATCTGCGGAATTGCGAATACGAGGTGTACGATGAACAGCAGCACCGCACCGATCACCATGAGCGAAGCGCCGTGACCGACCTTGTCATATATGCGGCCGAATATCGGGGTGAGCAGGATGGTTCCGAAAGGCAGCATGGCCGGGATCCACGAAGCGTACTGGTATGCGATGGGGTACTTGTTGAACATGAAGTCGGTGGCGTTCTTCTGGAACGGGAAGATGGCCGAGTAGAATACCAGGCAGAGGATTGCGATGTACCAGAATGCCGGGTTCCGTACGATATCGAGCAGGTCACGCAGGTGGAACTTGTCCTCTTCGGCGACCTGGGTCTGTATCTGTTCACGGTCGAGCTGCTTGTCCATGACGCAGAATACGAGGAATGCGAGCAGGCCGATGCACATGATGGCCATACCGACCATTACCGGAGCCGAGATCTGGAAGTTGAACCACTTTGGGAGCATCGGGCAGAGAACGAAAGCGGCGGCGGTTCCCAGACGGGCCGTGGCGACCTGGAGTCCCATTGCCAGGGCGAGTTCGCGGCCGGCGAACCAGCGTGCGATGATACGGGTTATGGTTATACCGCAGATTTCGGAGCCCATGCAGAATGTGGCATATCCGAGCGATATGTAGAGCAGCGAGGCGTGTATATCACCGAGCCAGGGGATTGTTTTGGCGGCGAATTCGGGGTTGTGGACCGTGTACTCGATGACGAAGTACTTGATCGTGACGCCGGCGAGCATCATGATGACCGACATTACGCCGGTGAACCTCGAACCGAGTTTGTCGAGTATTATACCGCCGATGATGAGCATGAAGAGGAATACGGTGAACCATCCGTACGAGAAGTTGAAGACGCCGAAATCCATCGATGTCCAACCGAGTCCGCCGTCGGCAATCTCCTTTTCGAGGAGCGTCTTGAGCGGCGACATGATGTCCGAAATGAAGTATCCGCACATCATGGTGAACGATACCAGCGCGAGGGCGGTCCAACGAGCCGTTTTCGATTCACTGAGTTTGTGTTGAATTGCTTTTACCATTTAATTTTTATTGTGTGTTTTGGATTAGATTCGTGGGTTTGCTGCGGTGTTTTGTTTGAGGAGGTCTATTCGTCTCCGGCATAGCGTTTCAGGAGCGAATAGGCTTCGTTCAGCCCGAGTTCGCCTGCCTTGCTCAGGTCGAGGCAACCCTTTCGGGTATCCTTCATGTATATCTGTACCAGTCCGCGGTTGTAGTATGCCTCGGCGAACGAGGGCCAGAGCTCGATGGCCTTGGAGTAGTCGTCGAAGGCTTCGGGAAGTTTCCCCGAGAGGGCCATCAGGTTTGCGCGGTTGTAGTATGCGTAGGCGAAGTCGGGATATAGCTTGATGGCCTTGTTCAGGTCGGCTATGGCCTCATCGTAGTTGTACGTGCGGTTCGAGTTGTTCTGCAGGCGGTTTACCGGATCGGCCTCGATGGTTATTCGCTGGTATGAGTTGTCGATCGAGGATATGAAGTCGATCATCTCGGCCCGTGTGGTCGAACGGTTCAGGTAGAGGAACGGGTTTGCAGGGGCCTTGTCGATGGCCGTCGAGTATGTTGCCACGGCATTGGTGTATTGCTTGACCAGTGACTGCGTTATTCCGCGCTGGAAGAGCAGCTGCCACGAATCGGGGTTCTTGGCGCACCGGGCGGCAAGTTCCTGGTCGAGTTCGACGAGTTTGTCGGCGGGGATATCGCTGTCGAGTCTCGAAAGTTTGAGGTCCTGCATGTCGATCATGCTGCAGAAATCCTCGACACGTTGCAGGTAGTAACGGTCGGGGCCGGTTCTGACGGTAGAGTCTTTTTCGAGCAGCGTGAAGCGGAACAGCGGCATCAGGGCGAGGTGTTCGCCGGCGGACTGTGTCGCGATCCGTTCGAAATTGCTTCCGGCCATCCGGCTGTCGAACGAGAGCAGCTGGTCGAAACGGTGGGTGGTATCGGCATAGATCGAGTACGAGGTGCTGTCGGAGAGTCGGGCCTTGTACTCGGCAATTTTCAGGTCGGCGGTTCGGCGGTCCTGCTTTGCGCCCTCGACATCCTTGAGCATGTATCGTATGCGGCTTCGGTTTATGTATGCGTTGGCGAAGTCGGGATATAGCTGTATGGCCTTGTCGAAGTCGTGCAGGGCGGCGTTGAGGTCTCCGAGGTATGACTGGAGCAGGGCGCGGTTGTAGTATACGAGGACGTTGTCCGGGGTATAGAATGCCACCTGGTTGTAGTCGTCGAGGGCACGGTTGTAGTCTCCGATCTGCGAACGGACGATTGCCCGGTTGAAGTAAGCGAGCGAGTTTGTGGAATCGAGTTCGATGGTGCGGTCGAAATCCCTGAGCGATTCGACGGGCCGGTTCATGTGGGAGTAGACGAGTGCCCGGTTGAAGTATGACAGCAGGTATGTCGAGTCGCACTGTACGGCCCGGTTGAAGTCGGCCAGGGCGTCGTCATAGCGCTCCTGTGTCATGAGCAGGGCGCCGCGGCGGTTGTAACCGTCGGGGTTTTCGCGGTTGGTCTTGATTGCCAGGTTATAGTTTTCGTAAGCTGCGGCGGTATCCTTGAGGTAGAGGTAGCATGTACCGCGGTTGATGTAGGCATCGGCGACCTTTGTTTCGTATCGGATGAACATGTCGAAATCCTCGATGGCCTCACGGAACTGCTGGTTGAGCAGGCGGGTTACGCCGCGGCTGTAGTATGGGTTTGGGAGGTCGGGCCGCAGGTCGATAGCCTCCTGGAAATCCTTTAGGGCATCGTCGTAGTTTCCGAGTCTCGAACGGGTTATTGCACGATAGGTGTATGCGGTTGTGAAGACGGGGTTTTTCTCGATTGCGGTAGTGAAGTCGGCTTCGGCGCCGAGCAGGTCGTCGAGGTTGTACTTGGCGATACCGCGCAGGAAGTATGCCTCGTAAGCATCCTCGTCGACGCGCAGCAGGATGTTTAGAGTCCGGATAGCGTCGGAGTAGTTGTTTTCGATCATGAAGCGCCGCCCCATCCAGTAGAAGTACTCCTTGTTGTACTGGGCGTCCGCGACATGGCTGCAGAGCAGCGAGGCGAGGAAGAGGATCGAGACGAAAAGTTTGCGCATGGTCTGAAAAAGCATATTCGGGCGTAAAGTTAATAAAATTTTGATAAAAATACATAAAAAAGGGTCGCTGTGCGAAGATGATGTTTGGGATTGGGGTTTTGGAATGTGAGGGGGGCAGCTGTCGGAGAATTGCATGAAGGGGGTGTTATATATGGTGCGGGATCAAAAAAGCGGGAATTAATTTGTGGGTTTAGGCAAAAAACTTTAACTTTGACAGCAATTTGTGTTTCGAAGAACCAATTTAAAACTCAGCAGATGAAAAAAGTCGATGTCGTACTTGGCCTCCAGTGGGGGGACGAGGGTAAAGGCAAAGTCGTCGACGTGTTAACACCTCATTATGATGTGGTAGCGCGGTTCCAGGGAGGGCCGAACGCAGGACACACGCTCGAATTCGAAAATCAGAAATATATCTTACGGTCGATACCGTCGGGAATCTTCCAGGGGGGCAAGATCAACGTGATCGGGAACGGGGTGGTTCTCGACCCGATCCTGTTCAAGGAGGAGGCCGAGGCGCTTGCGGCGAGCGGTCACGATCTGACCGAACGGTTGTGCATCTCAAAGAAGGCACACCTGATCCTGCCGACGCACCGCATCCTGGATGCGGCATACGAATCGGCCAAGGGGAGCGGCAAGATCGGTACCACGGGCAAGGGTATCGGCCCGGCCTACACCGACAAGATCAGCCGTCAGGGAGTCCGCGTAGGGGACATCTTCGGCGATTTCGAGGCGGTCTACCGCAAGGCGATCGACCGTCACAAGGCCATCCTGGCATCACTCAACTACAAATACGATATCGCCGATCTGGAGACCCGCTGGATGGAGGGCATCGAATACCTCAAACGGTTCCGGATCGTCGACAGCGAACGCATGGTCAACGACCTGCTTCGCGACGGCCGCAGCGTGCTGGCCGAAGGGGCCCAGGGCACGTTGCTCGACATAGATTTCGGTTCGTATCCCTTCGTCACCTCGTCCAATACGGTTTGTGCGGGTGCCTGCACCGGCCTGGGCGTGGCCCCGAAGTGCATAGGCGAGGTCTACGGCATCTTCAAGGCATACTGCACGCGCGTGGGCAGCGGTCCCTTCCCGACCGAACTGTTCGACGAAACAGGCAAGCGCCTGCGCGACATCGGCCATGAGTACGGTGCCGTAACGGGCCGCGAACGCCGCTGCGGATGGCTCGATATGGTTGCACTGAAGTATTCGATCATGATCGACGGCGCTACGGCCCTGATCATGATGAAGTCGGACGTGATGAACGATTTCGATACGATCAAGGTCGCCGTGGCCTATGACGTCAACGGCGAGCGCATCGACTATTTCCCCTATTCGCTCGAAGGTGACGTGCGTCCGGTTTACCGCGAGTTCAAGGGTTGGAAGTGCGATATCAGCAAGGTGCGCCGCTATGAGGATTTTCCGGCCGAATTCAAGCATTACGTCGAGTTCATCGAGGAGCAGACGGGTGTTCCGGTCAAGATCATCTCGGTGGGCCCCGACCGCGAGGATACGATCGTACGTTGAAGAGATCGAAATGAAGAGACAACAAAATAGTTTATTAACCTGAATACAGATGGAAAAGAAGTTGAAAATTATTGTGCTTGCCAAGCAGGTGCCCGATACCCGCAATGTGGGTAAGGATGCCATGACGGCCGAAGGTACGGTGAATCGTGCGGCACTGCCGGCGATCTTCAACCCCGAGGACCTCAACGCGCTTGAGCAGGCGCTTTACCTCAAGGATCAGTGCGAGGGCAGCACGGTGCATGTGCTGACGATGGGACCGCAGCGTGCGGCCGATATTATTCGTGATGCGATGTTCCGCGGCGCCGATGGCGGTTACCTGCTGTCGGGGCGCGAGTTTGCCGGTTCGGATACGCTGGCCACGTCGTATGCACTGGCATGCGCCCTGAAGAAGATCAATCCCGACATCATCGTTGCCGGACGCCAGGCCATCGACGGCGATACGGCTCAGGTAGGCCCGCAGGTTGCCGAGAAGCTCGGTTTGCCGCAGGTGACCTACACCGAGCAGATCATGGCCTTCGACGGCAAGACGATCACCATCAAGCGCCGTCTGGAGCACGGAACCGAGGTTGTGACCTCGCCGATACCGATGGTGCTGACGGTTAACGCTTCGGCGCCGGAGTGCCGTCCGAAGAATGCCAAGCGCGTGATGAAGTACAAGTATGCGATGGCTCCGAGCGAGATGGCTGCTGCCGGTGACAGCGACTATTCGAAGATCTGCTCCGAGAAGGATTACCTGAACATAGTCGAGTGGGGAGCGGCGGATGTCGATCCCGACATGTCGCAGCTGGGGCTGAACGGCTCGCCGACGAAGGTCAAGAAGATCGAGAATGTGGTTTTCCAGACCAAGGAGGCGAAGCGGCTTACGGGCGACGACAAGGATATAAATGAACTGATGGTCGAACTTATCTCGAGTCACACGCTCGGTTAATGGGAAAGGAGAACAGACGTATGAATAATATATTTGTATATTGCGAAATTGAGAACGGGCAGATAGCCGACGTGAGCCTTGAGCTTTTGACCAAGGGCCGCGAGCTGGCTGCGACGTTGGGATGCAAGATCGAGGCTGTGGCCATCGGCCACTCCCTGTCGGGCATCGAGCAGGAGTTGGCCAAGTACGGTGCCGATACCGTATGGGTAGCCGACGGCGAGGAGCTGGCACCGTACCGTACGCTGCCGCACTGCGCCGTGATGTGCGGTCTGATCGAGGAGCAGAAACCGCAGATCGTTCTTTTCGGAGCTACGCCGGTAGGGCGTGACCTTGCGCCGCGCGTATCGTCGACGCTGCACAGCGGTCTGACGGCCGATTGTACGAGCCTGGTGATCGGCGACCACAAGGATGCCAAGACGGGCAAGGAGTACAAGAACCTGCTCTATCAGATCCGACCGGCCTTCGGCGGCAACATCATCGCGACGATCGTCAATCCTGATCACCGTCCGCAGATGGCTACCGTGCGCGAGGGTGTCATGAAGAAGGAGTTCGCCCCCGCAGCCGGCAAGGCCGAGGTGAAGGAGATCGCATGGCGCGGCATGGTACGCGACACGGATCTGGCGGTCAAGATCGTCGAGCGTCAGATCGAGGAGCGCAAGATCAACATCAAGGGTGCGAGCGTCATCGTTGCCGGCGGTTACGGAATGGGTTCGAAGGAGAACTTCGCGCTGGTTCACCAGCTGGCTGACGTGCTGGGTGCCGAAGTGGGTGCAAGCCGTGCGGCGGTCGATGCCGGATTCACGGACCATGCGCGTCAGGTTGGACAGACGGGTGTCACGGTACGTCCGAAGCTCTACATCGCCTGCGGTATTTCGGGACAGATCCAGCACACGGCCGGAATGGACCAGTCGTCGATGATCATCTCGATCAATACCGATCCCGATGCTCCGATCAACAAGATCGCCGACTACGCCATCGTGGGCGACGTGAACGACGTCATCCCGAAGATGATCAAGTACTACAAACAGAATTCGAAATAACAGATGCGTAAGATCCTGTTCATAGGTCTTTTGACGGCGGCACTCTGTTGCCGGGCGCAGGCTCAGGAGATACGTCCCCGCGAAGCCGGTTTCGAGGATTACCGGGTACTTCTCGAGGCGGCCGGTTACGAGGCGTTCAGTTTCGATTTGCGGGATTTCCTCGCAGGCCGTTACGACGTTTCGTTCCGGATCGAGGAGTATGTGGACGGCAAACGGGTTGAGGGTGGCGATGTTGTCGGCCACATGGGCGTCAACAAGCTCCTGCTGACCGATTTCCCAGAGGAGCAGCGTGGTGACGTCCGACCCGAGGATATGGCCGATCCTGAAGCGGGGGTACTCCGACAGGCCGAGAGCCTGACCATAGGGTTCTACCCCTCGGAAGAGGATTCGACGGCAAACGTGTCGATCAGCCTTGCAGGAATGGGGCGTATGGGCTGGCCTTTGTCGTTGAAGCCGGTCGTGACGCCTGACAGAACCTTTTACAACTATGGAGCGCGTCCGTTCCGGATCGAAGGTTTTGAACCGGGCCGGTTCATACCGCTGGTCTTTTACGGTTCGGGGTGGTATGACGAGAGGGTGAATCTGATACGATTCTGCGGAGAACGTGAGATCGCACCCGACCTCTCGAGCGAAATCGTCGCCAACGTGCTGCACTTCTATGTGATAGGGGTCGTGCTGACCGAAAAACAGGAGAAACAATAAAAACAGAAATTAGAGTTATGGCAAACTTTTTCTTAGATAACAAGGATTTGCAGTACCATCTTACGCACCCGCTGATGCGCAAGATCGTGGAACTGAAAGAACGTAATTTCGCCGACAAGGATCTCTACGACTATGCACCTCAGGATTTCGAGGATGCTATGGATTCGTATCGCCGCGTGATGGAGATCACGGGTGAGGTTTGCGGCGATGTGATCGCCCCCAATGCCGAGGAGGTAGACAAGGAGGGACCGAAGGTTGTCGATGACCATGTGGTCTATGCGGCCGGAACCTCGCGCAACCTCAAGGCTATTAATGATGCCGGTCTGGGCGGCCTGACCCTGCCGCGAAAGTACGAGGGTCTGAACTTCCCGCTGGTCTGCTTCGTGATGGCCAATGAGATGGTTGCACGTGCCGATGCCGGTTTCGAGAACATCTGGGGCCTGCAGGACTGCGCCGAGACGTTGAATGAATTTGCGAGCGAGGAGCAGAAGCAGAAGTTCCTGCCGATGGTTTCGCGCGGAGCCACGTGCGCCATGGACCTGACCGAGCCCGATGCCGGCAGCGACCTGGGTGCCGTGATGTTGAAGGCTACGTGGTGCGAGGAGCGCAAGGTATGGCTGCTGAACGGCGTGAAGCGTTTCATCACCAACGGCGACGGTGACATCTCGCTGGTTCTGGCACGTACGGAAGAGGGTACGACCGATGCCCGCGGACTGTCGATGCTGGTTTACGACAAGCGTGACGGCGGCGTCAAAGTTCGCCGTATCGAAAACAAGTTGGGTATCAAGGGCTCGCCGACATGTGAGCTGGTCTTCAACAATGCACCTGCGCAGCTGGTCGGTGACCGCAAGATGGGCCTTATCAAATATGTGATGAGCCTGATGAATGCCGCCCGTCTGGGTATCGGCGCACAGAGCGTCGGCCTTTGCGAGGCAGCCTACCGCGAGGCCCTGAAGTATGCCCACGAGCGCGAGCAGTTCGGCAAGCCGATCATACAGTTCGCGGCTATCTCGGAGATTCTGAGCAACATGAAGGCCAAGTTGCAGGGAGCGCGTGCGCTGCTTTATGAGACGACCCGTTTTGTGGAGATCTACAAGCAGTATACGCACATCAGCCACGAGCGTTCGCTGGAGCCGGAGGAGCGTGCCGAGATGAAGGCTTATAACAGATTGGCCGACGGTTTCACACCGCTGCTGAAACTCTTCGCATCGGAATATTGCAACCAGCTGACCTACGATGCCATTCAGGTACACGGCGGTTCGGGCTTCATGAAGGATTATCCGGTTGAGCGCCTCTACCGCGATGCACGTATTACGAACATTTACGAGGGAACGTCGCAGCTGCAGGTTGTTGCGGCGATCAACCACATCACCAAGGGTACCTATCTCGAGCAGATCAAGGTTTACGAGCAGGGCACTTACCGCAGCGACCTGAGCGAGGTATGTGCAAAGCTGGTGGAGATGCGTGAGGCATTCGAGAAGGCTGTTGAGAAGGTTACGGCTATAGACAAGGAGGTTTCCGGCTACAAGGACTTCCATGCCCGCCGACTGGTCGAGATGGCCGGACACATGGCAATCACCTATCTTCTGGTGCGCCAGGCTACCGAGTCGGACGAATATTACGATTCGGCACGCATCTACGCGAAGTTGGCCGAGGCAAATGTCAAGGCTGCGGCAACGTATATCGAGAATTCGGACGGCAGCGATGTCGACCTGTTCAAGTCGATCGAGGCTTAGGCCTTAGGTTGCAGTGAAAAAGTTCGGGCCGGATGTCAACTCCGGCCTGAACTTTTTTGTGTGGAGAAGGGATGAGTTGTGTTTATGTATTGGGTGCAGTGGTGCATGTGTGAGGTCTGGGTGCAGGGGGCGTGGGGTTGTATTCCGGCTGTATTTCGGGGGAGGGTATTTCGACTGCATTCCGGTTGTATCCCGGCTTCGGCAGAATGGTGGTGCTCTGGCCGTCCGGTGCGCGGAGTGTAAAATAACCGTCCGGTGCGGAGTGCAAAATAAAGCGCGAGTTTACGATAAGGAATATACCATAAAAAACCGGCCCGGGCATGTGCCGCAGGGCCGGTTTTTTCGATTTATGAAGCTCTGTCCAAGCTCAGATCTGTTCGATAACTTGTCTATTCGAGTTCGATCAGCTGGGCATCTGTCGGGACGTTGTCGCCGACCTCAACCAGAATCTGTTTTACGGTTCCGGCCTGATCCGAGGTGATCGAGTTCTCCATCTTCATGGCTTCGAGTATCGCAACCTCCTGGCCGGCCTTGACAGCGTCGCCAACCTTGACCTTGATGTCGAGCACGCGACCCGGCAGCGGTGCATTTACCGTCGGACCGGTTACGGGATCGTGTTTCGGAGCTGCGGGTTCCTCCTTCTTTTCCTCGGCAGCAGCGGGAGCCGCAGCAGCTTCGGCAGCCTTTTCAGCCTCCCAGGCAGCCTTCTTCTGGTTGGTGAGGAAGGTCTTGGCAACCATCGGGAAGAGTTCGAGCAGAAGAACCTCCTTCTCATTGGCGGCCAGCTTAACGCCACCATACTCTTCGAGCACCGGATTGGGCTGCATCTGATATTTCGAGGTGTCGTACGGAGTCTCTTCGCGGACGCCGGCAATCTTGAATCGGAATTCGGGATCTATCTCGACGGGGGTCTTGCCATATTCGCCCTTTACGAGGTTGACGAACTGGTTGCTCTTTGTGGTGTACATCGGTTTTCCGTTCATCAGGTCGAGGGCGCAGTTGACGGCCTGTGCGCCGACGATCTGCGAAGTCGGGGTAACCAGGGGCGGCAGACCTGCAGCCAGCCGCACCGTAGGAATCAGCTCCATGGCCTTGGGCAGGATATGTTCGCACTTGAGCTGTTTGAGCTGTGCCACCATGTTGGTGTACATACCGCCCGGGATCTCGGCCTTCTGTACGAGTTCGTTGGGCGCCGGGAAGTTGAAGTATTTCTCGATCTTGTGGCATGCGTCGAGCATCGTATCCTCGTCATCCTGCTGGGCGGCCTTGATAGCGCGGTCGAATTCGGCATCGATTTCGGCAGGGATCTGGTCGGTGAGAGGGTTGAAAGGTTTAGGGAACTGTTTTACGGCATCGTAGGCTTCGAGTTCCTTGCGGATCGTGAGCAGTTCCTTGTTGATCTTTGCTACGGCATTCATGTCGATATCGAGTTCGATACCCATCTTCTTGCAGAAGATATATATGAGTTCGATAGCCGGAGCAGCCGGGCCGCCTGCGAAGTTCCAGATGTTCGTATCGACGATGTCGGCACCGGCATTGATGGCTGCGACCACGGAAGCCAGACCGTAACCTGGGGTACAGTGGGTATGGAAATCGACGGGGACCTTGAGGTTCTGCTTGAAGAGGCGGATGAGTCCGGCGACGCGTTTTGGCGGGATCAGACCGCTCATATCCTTGATTGTTATCATGTCGGCGCCGAGGGCCTCCATCTGTTTGGCCTTGTCGAGGAAATAGGCGTCGGTGAATACGGGTTTAGGGTTCTTTTTGCCCGTGAGCCGTCCGAAGAATCCGATTTTGGGATATTTGGGGTCGATAGTGTAGCAGACGGCGCAGTCGGCTATACCGCCGTACTGTTTGACATATTTGATAGTTGACTTTACGTTGTTCACGTCGTTCAGGGCGTCGAATATACGCATGATACCGAGGCCGCTTGCGATCGAATTACGGCAGAAACCGTCGATGATTTCATCGGTATACGGGCTGTAGCCGAACAGGTTACGGCCGCGCGAGAGAGCGGTGAGTTTTGATACGTCGCCGATCTGGGCTTTGATAGATTCGAGTCTTGTCCAGGGGTTTTCGTTGAGGTATCTCATCACCGAATCGGGTACGGCGCCGCCCCAGACTTCCATTGCATAGAAGTTTGCATCTTTGTAGAAAGGAAGTACACGGTCTACCTGAGCCTGATTGAGTCGGGTAGCGAAAGCCGACTGCTGGCCGTCGCGCAACGTGAGGTCTCTGATTTTAAGTTTCTTTGCCATAGCTATAAAATTAGTTGTTACTGCCGAATTAACATTCCGTACGCCTTAGCGTAAAAACAAAATTAAAACTATTTTCGCAAAACTCATAATAAAATTTAGCCTAAAATCGGATAATTATTGCGATTTGTTGAAAAAAGATCGCTTTTTTTGCGAGAATTCGTAATATTGACCGTGAGATTTTGTCCGGAAATGGCAGCTGTTGACACGATTGTTGTTATTTTTGTAAAAGCATATTACAAAATCATACAGTAAATATGAGTAAGATACTTCAGGAATTCAAGGCTTTCGCTCTGAAAGGCAATGTGGTCGACATGGCTGTCGGCGTTATCATCGGCGGTGCTTTCGGAAAGGTGGTATCGTCGGTCGTGAATGATATTCTGATGCCGCCGATAGGGGTGCTGCTCGGCGGTACCGATTTTTCATCGCTGTCGGTGGTGCTCAATCCCGAGGCCGTGGCGAAGGGGGCCGAAGCCGTGACATGGCGGTACGGGGCATTCATCCAGACATGTATCGATTTCCTTATACTGGCGGCATGTGTCTTTGCGCTGGTCAAGGTGATGAACATGCTGATGCGTAAGAAGGAGGCTGAGGCGGCTCCTGCTCCGGCCTCTGAACCGTCGAAGGAGGAGCAGCTGCTGACCGAGATCCGCGACCTGCTCAAGTCTCGCAAATAGGTGTTCCTGGGCCGGAACGAGGCGGCTGTGCTTTAGGTGGGGATGTTATGAATCTTTGCCGGCCTTGCGTTTTGTGATCAGGTCGGTGACGTAGATCGTGAAGATCGGGAACATCATCATCCCGAGGCTGGGCAGCAGCACGCATACGACCTTTCCGACGGCCGTTACGGGGAATATTTCGGCACCGACGGTGGTGACATTCATCCATGCCCACCAGAGGGCGTTCCCGAATCCGTCGAGTTTCGGGTTCAGGTCTATTTCGTAGCAGTAGAAGATGAGGGCGGCGATGTAGGTGAAGGCTGTCACGATGAAGAGGTACGATGCGAAGAGTTGTCTTATCCGGCGGCGGGCGAGCCATCCGGCGACGATCACTACCGAGGCGAGGCTTCGGATTAGGGGAGCGGCCTTGAGGATTATGTTCCAGTCGCGCGAGGGGGTTGCTCCGCACCAGTGTACGATGTTCAGGAACGGGATCGACACCAGCAGGAAAATCAGGTTCCGGCGGAAATATCGGGCCGGATCGGGGGCGGAGAGCCAGTGGACGATGAAATCGCCGATGAAGACCATGCAAACGATGAGCTGTATGTCGAGGTATGCCGGTGAGAGGACATATCCTCGGTTGTGAATGATGTCGTACGAGAGTGAGAGCAGAATGATCACTCCGCCGGCGAGGGTAGCCCAGTCGAAACCGTGCAGCAGCCGCAGGGCCGGTTTTGAGAGCGGTGGGGTATGGGGTTTTGGTGTCATACCCTTGGCGGGGGGCAAAAGCCATACCAGAGATTCCGGAGGGGCCGATATTAGGAAAAACGCTGCAAAAAGCGTTACTTTGTGGCCCGAATCATTTGAAAAGAAGTTAGCGATGAAGGATTGTCGATTGATTATATTCGATCTCGACGGTACGTTGCTCGATACGCTGGGTGATCTGGCGGCGTCGTGCAACCGTACGATGGAGAGTTACGGTTATCCGACGTTTCCGTTGGAGCGCTACCGCATGATGGTGGGCAACGGCATTACCAAACTGATTGAACGGGCACTGCCGGAGGATTGCCGGACGCCGGATCACATCATGGAGGTTCGCCGACGGTTTATCGGGTACTATCAGGCGCACCTGGCCGATTTCACACGGCCTTACGAGGGGATACCTCAACTGTTGTCGGAATTGCGGCGGCGTGGCGTAGCATTGGCCGTAGCCTCGAACAAGTACCAGGAGGGTACCCGCATGTTGATTGAACGTTTTTTCGGCGGCAATATGTTTTCGGCGGTGATGGGGCAGTGCGACGGCCGGGCGGTGAAACCCGATCCGCAGATCGTGCGCGACATCCTTTCGGTGACGGGCATTTCGGCCGACCGGACGCTGTATGTGGGTGATTCGAGTGTCGACATGCAGACGGCGGCCAATGCATCGCTCGAATCGGTCGGGGTGACCTGGGGATTCCGTTCGCGCGGGGAGCTTGAGACCAGCGGAGCGGTACACATTGTCGACCGGCCGGAGGAGATACTGACGCTTGTCGGGTGATAGTGCAGTAGGGTAGGTCGGCTGGCTCTGGCGGGGGGCGGCAGCATGTCGGCATGGTCGGCCATGCCGCGCAGACGGCCACTTTGTTTCAGTGAACCCGGCCCGGCCGTATTTCCACCACAAGTATTTCCACCACAAGTATTTCCACCACGCGTATTCCCGCCACAAGTATGATGAAGCGGCGAGTACTGAAAAACAAACGGGAGTGTCTCAAATCGAGACACTCCCGTTTTTATGCAGGCCCGAGATGTGCGGGCCTCGTCCGATTATCAGATCCTTATTCGGCAGCCTCTTCAGCGGCGCTTTCGGCAGGATTCATGATAACGGTCAGTTCGTTGCTGTCGTCCAGCACCTTGGCCATGAGTTTCTGAACCTTCTCGGCCGACATCTCGTTCAATACGCGTTCGTAGTCGGTTGCGGCATCGAAATCATAGATGTGCAGGTAGATCAGGTCGCTGAGCCACGATGCGTTTTTCTTGAGGTTGTCCTTGTGCTGTTTGATCATGTACTCCTTGACCTTGCCCATCTCCTCCTCGGTGGGGCCCGATTCGGCCATCTTGCGGAGTTCGTCCTTGGTTATGCCGATCAGTTTTTCGGCCATCTCCTTGTTGGTGTCGAACGAGATCTGAAGCATGTAGGTATCCTCTTTGGGGTCGGTATCGACACTCATGTATGTGCTGACACCGTAAGTACCACCCTGCTCTTCGCGGATCGAGATGGTGTAGCGCTGACGCATGATCTGGCTGAGGAAGTCGGCAGCGAGGTGGTCTTCGAGCGACTTGAAGTTGCTCGGGCCGGTGTATGCGAGGAATATCGAGGTCTTGGGCATCGACATTTCGGCCTCGAATACGTTTTCGACATCGCCCTTGTAGAGTCGAGCCTTGTCGTCGACCCAGGTATGGGTTTTCTTGCTTGCGGGCAGCGAGCCGATATACTTCTCAACCAGCGGTTTGAGCGTATCGAGCTGGAAGTCGCCGACGAAGAAGAAGGTGAAGTCTGCGGCATTACCGAACATCTTGTTGTAGAGTTCGGGCATCTTCTCGAAGTCAATCTTGTCGAGATCCTTGAGCGCCATTACACCGCGACGCGGATGGTTGTTGTAGAGCGACTTGTAGATCTCTTGCTGGAACTTGAACATCGGGTTGCTCTCGATATTCTGGAGCATCGAACGCTGGTTGCCCATGTACACGTTGAAGTCATCGATGTTCCAGCGGGGCGAGGTGAAGTATAGATAGATGAGCTGCATTTCGGTTTCGAGGTCCTTGGTAGAGCAGTTGCCCCGGCCGCTGGCGGTGTACGCACCGGTTCCGAGCGAGAAGTTTGCGAGTTTGCCGGAGAGCTGTTTCTTGAGCTCCGAGAGCGAGAACTTGCCGATGCCGGACTGCTCGACTACGCCGGTCAGAACCGATGCGGTCATGTCGTCGGCCTCATCTACGAGCGAGTTTCCGCCCAGGGCGGTTGCCGATACGCGGATCTCGTCGGCCATGTAGTCTGTCGGCAGTGCAACCACCTTGATGCCGTTCTTGAGAGTCCAGACCGTAGCTCCGAGCTTGTCGGTCGAGGTTTTGGCCACGGGCGAGCCCTTGAGTACGGTACCTTCGGGAATCAGCGGCTCCTTGACAACATCTTCGGCATAGGGTTCGAGCTCTTCGCTGCGGACCTTCTCGATGATGGCGAGAATATCCTCGTTCGAGGGGGTATTGGCACCCTCCTTCTCGGGAGCATAGATTATAACGACGTTGTCTTCATGTTTGAAGACGAGCTCCTTGGCAATCTGGTTGAGCTGTTCGATGGTCAGGTTGGGGATTATCTGCTGACGGATCTCCCACTCGTCCTCGGCCGACGGTACGGCGATGTTTTCGCGGTAGGCCGAGATGTATTCGTTGACGAACTGTTCGTTGCGGCGGTCAGCGCGCTTGTTGTAGGCGGTTTCGGACGAGCGCATCCAGTCGGCCTGAACACGTTCGAGTTCCGACTGCGTGAAACCGAAACGGTAAGCCTTTTCGATCTCGGTGCAGAGGGTTTCGAAAGCGCGTGCAGCCTCGCCTTCATGAGCTATGGCTACTCCGAGGAATACGTCGGAGGTAGTGGTCAGACCGCCGTACATCGATGCGGATGCGACGATGGGCGAATTGGGCTGCTGGGCGATGTCGTCGAGACGGTTGTAGAGCATGTCGCAGATCATGTCTCGGGCGATGTCGAGGACGTATGCCTGAATCGAGTTGTTCATCTCGAAGGGGATAGGCTCGTTCTTGATCATGTATCGGATCATTGTCGAGGTCTGCTCGGGGTCGGTAGCGACGCATACGAGCGGTTCGGTATTACCCTCGATCTTGATTACCTCCTTCGGCACGGGGTTCTCGACGGCCGGGATGTCGGCCATCACCTTCTTGATCTTCTCGACCATCATGTCGGCATCGAAGTCACCCACGACGACGATAGCCTGCTGGTCGGTGCGGTACCATCTGTGATAGAAGTCCTTGATCTCCTGATAGGGGAACGACTTGAGGCCCTCGATCGAACCGATGATGTTTCGGTCGGCATATTTCGAGTGGTTGTACATCGTGGGGGCCACCTTCTCGTTCAGACGCCAACCGGCGGTATTCCGGGTACGGAGCTCCTCGATGATCACGCCGCGTTCGTTGTCGATCTCCTCGTCCTCGAGCGAGATGTAGTACGACCAGTCGTGGAGGATCAGCAGGCAGGAGTCGATGATACCCTCGCGCAGCAGGGGCACGCTCGAGATGTTGTAGCAGGTCTCCTCCATCGAGGTGTATGCGTTGAGGTTTGCGCCGAACTTCACACCGATTGTCTCGAGATAGTTCATGAGGTTCTTTCCGGGGAAGTTCTTGGTGCCGTTGAATGCCATGTGTTCGAGGAAGTGTGCCAGGCCCTGCTGGGAATCCTCTTCCTGAATAGCACCCACATTGTGGAAGATGTAGAAGTCGGCCTGATTTTCAGGCTTCGCGTTGCTGCGGACGTAGTAGGTCATGCCGTTGTCGAGCTTACCTGTCCGCAGGGCGGTGTCGGCCGGTATCGGCTGGGCCGATACGAATGACGCAAGAAGTAATGCGCCGGCTGTCAGAATAAGTTTTTTCATAGGTTTCGTGTTGATAAAATCATCTATTAAGTTTCGATCTTGTTGTCACAATTCATTCTCTGAGGGAGGATTCTGCGGTTCGGGGTCTGGCCGGTATTCGAGCAGGTCGCCGGGTTGGCAGTCGAGAGCGCGGCAGATGGCCTCGAGGGTTGAGAAACGTACGGCACGAGCCTTTCCGTTTTTGAGGATCGAGATATTGGCCTGCGTGATGTCGATACGTTTGGCGAGTTCGCCGAGCGACATTTTGCGTTTGGCCATCATGACGTCAATGTTTATAATTATCGGCATATACTCTCCCCCCCCTGTAAATTTGTTTTAATCAAAGCATTCATAATGGTCAAATCGTTAGTTTCTGTTCCTGCGACAGGTCGTATCCGATCGAGAATATTTCGGCGATGAACAGTATTATCACGCCGAGCAGGACATCCCAGAAGTCGATCCGGAACGATGTGTTCAGTACGATCGAGCTACCTTCGAGCCACTTGTTGGCGCTTTTTATTGCGGTGAATTCGATCAGCGAGTGCAGCAGGGCGCATATTATCAGCACATATCCGATAACGCGGGTACGTATTATGTTTTTACGGTTGAATACGCTTTCGCTTTTGATGCTCCGGCGCAGCGACAGGATTATCAGGAAGAACATTACGATGACCGTGATGTAGCACAGCATGAGAATCCAGCTGAGTATGAGAGTCATGGGCGAACCTGTGACGGAGGTCATTATGCCGAGCATTGAACGGTCGGTATTGTCGCTTTCGACGATGAGGTCTATTTTGTTTACGCGGGCCTTGATCTCGGTACCTTCGGGCAGGTTGAGGTTCCGTACATCGAGTTCCAGATCCGGGTTGCTGTTTGGCAGGTCGTAGAACAGGTTGATCGAGCGATTGTTGTTGTCGCGGATATTTGCGGCGATCGATTCGCCGATCCGTTGGCCGTCGTTGTAACCTTTGCTGAGGTCGGAGCCGAGTGTACCGAAGATGAAGCTGGCCACGATCACGGCAAAGAAAACTATATATAGAACCAGTATACGGTTCTGCAGGGCTTTTTTGCTGCTCATTTCTTGCTGGGTTGTTATAAATTCGAAGGCAAATATATTCAATAAATTTTGATTTGCAAAATATTTTTATCGAAAATCGATAATTTTTTGTTGCCCTTGTTGTCGGGGCGACCTCCTGCAAGAGAGTGGCGTACAGCCGGGTATAATAAAATACGGATATGGAATCATTGTGCATCCGGCGGACCTGAGGTGCCGGCGTATGGCTTTCGGACTGTAGTTGGGGTCAGCGTTCGAGTTCGCGGCGGTTTGCCAGGGCCTGCGTTATGGTCATCTCGTCAACGTATTCGAGTTCGTCGCCGAATCCCAGTCCGCGGGCTATGGCCGTCACCTTGACTTCGGGATAGGCCCGCAGCCGGTTGAGGATGTAGAAGAGTGTGGTTTCGCCCTCGACCGAGGTGTTGAGCGCCAGGATCACCTCACGAACATGCTTGTCGGCCAGTTGCTCCATGAGCAGGTCGATTTTCAGGTCCGAGGGGGCGATACCCTGCATGGGCGATATGACTCCTCCCAGAACATGGTATACGCCTCGATACTGGCGTGTGTTCTCGATCGATATGACGTCGGCAACCTGTTCGACCACGCAGATTGTCGAGCGGTCGCGGGTCGGGTCGGCGCAGATCGGGCAGATCTCCTCGTCGGAGAGGTTGTTGCATATTCGGCAGTGGCGTATCGAGGTGCGGAAGCGGTCGATACTCGAAGTCATGTCGGCGACGCTGGCCGGATCCATCCGCAGTATGTGCATGGCCAGGCGCAGGGCGGTCCGGCGGCCTATTCCGGGGAGTTTGGTCAGCTCCGAGGTGACCTCATCGAGAAGTTTCGACATTGTTGCAGATCCTTTCTGTTTCGGGGTTAGTCGATCTCGGTTTCGTGTTTAGTCGATCATTGCGATGGCTTTGGATTCGATCCAACCCTTCTTGCCGTCGGAGATCGTTATTTCGACCCAGGAGTCCATACGGTTTCCGACGCTGACCTTCGTACCTTCGTGGAGTACGAAGAGGTCGGTTCCGGTTTTGTCGGGGGATGCCTTGACCGAAACTGCGGCATTCATTACTATGGCGTCGGAGGGTGAGATGTAGTGGCGGCGTTCGACGACGGCGAACGATGTCGAGACTATGAACAGGAACAGAGCGGCGATTGCCGTGAAGAAGCCGATCTTGCGGAAGAGCGGGATCCGCACGAGCAGGTAGACCATCGTGGAGAAGAGCATGACGGCGAGGAATATTACCGAGAGTATACCCCAGGCATTTCCGCTCAATGTCTGCCGGACCGAACGGATCCACTTGTGGGCGAAGAATTCGGGGACGCTCTGTATATGGTCTTTTGTATAGCTGTTTGCCACGTCGAGGTTGTATCGAATGTCGGGGTCACCCGGGGCCAGGTTGAGTGCCTTGTTGTAGTACAGGATTGCCTGCCCGATCTTCCCGTCGCGGAAATATGCGTTTCCGGTATTGTAGTATAGTTTTGCGGAGGCGAGGTCCTGGTTTTCGATGGCGTGGTAGAGCTCTATTGCACGGCGGTAGTCGGCATTGATATATGCCGTATTTGCCTGGTCCCACAGCGAATCGATATCGGCCGGCCGGGTCTCGGCGGCTGCCGGAGCCTGCTCCGGCTCCGCGGCCATTATTGCTGCGCTGTCATTGGCGGCAGGCTGTTGTACGGCGCCGTTTGACGAAGCCTGGTTCTCCTGCTGTGCGGCGCCGAGGCATGCGGTGGCAATGAACAGCAGACAGGTTGTTATGATGTACTTTTTCATTCCGAACGATGTTTTTTGATTGTCGATTCGAGTTCCGAGATGATGTTGACGCCTTCGGCATAGACTTCGCTCATCTGGGCCGAAGCCATTGGCGAATACTGGGCCTCCTCGCAGGCGACGATCGTATCGATGAATCGCTGCATGGCATCGGGTGAGATTCCGCATTTCCGCATCTCCTCGCGGACATTCTCCTTGGTGAGGTTTGCGACCGGGATGTTCAGTTTGTCGCTCATGTATCCCCAGAGTGCCTGCAGCATCTCCTCGTAGAAGTTGTGCTGGTTGTTTTCGGACATGTATTTGGCAGCGGTCCTGAATCGTTGCAGGGCGATCCGGTTAGCACGTTTTCCGCGGATGAGGGTTGTATTCTGGAGCTCCTTGATACGTTTGTGGAGGTATGCCGACGTAGCGGCGAAGAGCGCCACGAGCAGTACGATGACAATCCAGTATGCGGTGCTGCCGACGAAGACCGCGCTTTTGGGTCTGAGGCCGGCGTTTCCGAGTTTTATGAATCGTATATCCTGACCGAGCAGTTCGACCTCCTCTTTGGAGAGGCCGCCGATGATGGTATTTCCGGAGAGGCCTCCGCCCGAGGTATCGGGCTGTACGTCGAGTTCGAGTTCGCGGGTGGCGAGGGTTACGTACTTGACGAGCTGCGGGTCGAAATATGTGAATTCGATTGGCGGGACGGTGTATGAACCTTCGGCGCGGGCGATGAACGGGTATTCGAACTGTCGGTATCCGGATATTCCGGAGGCGGCATTTTTGAGGCTTTCGGTGGTCTTGACGTCATAGAGCTCGAATGACGAAGGCAGCGAAAGTGTCGGGGCCTGAATGAAGGGGAGGTTTCCGGTACCGCTGATCTTGACGGTGTATGTTGCGGCGGAGTTTGCGGTGAATGTGTTAGTGGGAGGTGTGTTTTCCATTGTGAATTTTCCCACGGCTCCGCTGAATGATGCCGGGGCTCCGGCAGGCAGCTCCTTGACTGTGATGTCGATCGGAGCGGTAGTTAGTTTGCGGCGGGCTTCGGTGACGTCGGGCATGTCGAAGAAGGGGTCGAAGCTGCGCGAGCGGCTGGGGCGGACGATCTGTGCGATTACGGTCATCTCGGCGGGGTCGATCCGCAGTTTACCGGCCTGCTGCGGATAGAGCAGGTACTGGCTGAGGATATTTGTCTCGTAGATGCGGCCGTTGTATGTTTCGCGTTGAGTCGGGGCGTTTTCGACGTTCAGGTCGCGGGTCCAGAAGCCGTTGAACGACGGCAGTTTGACATCGTCCATGCCAACCAGCGGGATACGTCTGTAGAGCTTGAGGGTTGCGGTGACGGGTTCGCCCTTGAATACGCTGTTTTTGTCGACCGAGATTCGGATGAATACGTCATCCTTTCCGATCGAAGCCGTCTGGTTGTTCTGGGATTGCTGCCCGCCCTGCTGGGTTTGCGACTGAGCTTCGTCGACGACCTCGATCTTGACGGGTTGTGTACGGTATGTCTTGCCGCCCGACTGGACCTCGGCCGCTCCGATAGTGTAGTTACCCTTCTGGGTGGCCATGAGCACGAATGCGAACGTATTGATTTTGGTGTGTTCCATCGAACCGTTCAGGATGAAGGTCTGTTCGCGGTATGATGTTACGGGTCCGGCGATGAGTTCGAAGCCGTCGAATGAGGGTGCTACGAACGTACCGCTGTCGGGATCGGCATCGAGGTTGAATTCGATCTGGAAATTCTCGCCCGTAGCCACCAGCAGCGGAGCCTTGGCCTCGAAAGTGGGTTGGGCAGCGGCCCGTACGTGGAACATGCACAACAGTGCGGCTGCGCTCAACAATAGATTTCTGATGCTCATTTTCTGTATAGTAGGTTCGTTTACAACGTTTTTCAGTGCGTGACTCCAAGTGTTTTTTCCGTGTCCGCCGGCCTGTTTCGGACGGGGTCCGGCGGCGGCATATCGTTCCGCGACGGTTCCGGCGTGCAGCGGATTCCGTTACGGTTTAGGCGTACGGCTGACACCGTTGACATATCTGTTAATATAAATTAACGCAGAGGGCGTGCCGATTATTATTCGATGCTGTCCGAAAAAATCAATCAGACCGCATCCATGGGGCTCCCGTTAACAAAACATCTCCGACAGACGCTCTGCCTGCCGGAAATGTCTTGTGGATTATCGGCCCGTTCCGCCTGCTTCTGCGGGGGTGAAGCGAGCCTTCGAATGTGGCGAACGGCCGCCACGGAATGACGGCCGTCACCAGTTTTGTGCTTAGTGCTTGAAGTCGGCGAAGAAGTCGTTGCCCTTGTCATCGACGATGATGAAGGCAGGGAAGTTCTCGACATAAATCTTTCGCACGGCCTCCATTCCCAGTTCGGGGAAGTCGACCACTTCGACGCTCTTGATGCTGTTCTTGGCGAGGATTGCTGCCGGGCCGCCGATCGAGCCGAGGTAGAAGCCGCCGTGCTTCTTGCAGGCGTCGGTAACCTCCTGCGAACGGTTGCCCTTGGCGACCATCACCATCGAGCCGCCGTGCGACTGGAACAGGTCTACATAGGGGTCCATACGTCCGGCGGTGGTTGGGCCGAAGCTGCCCGAAGGCATACCCTGCGGGGTCTTTGCCGGACCGGCGTAGTAAACCGGGTGCTTGCGGAAGTATTCGGGCATCGGTTTTCCTTCGTCGAGCATCTGCTTGATTCGGGCGTGTGCTATGTCGCGGGCCACGATCAGGGTACCCTTGATGTTGAGGCGGGTCTTGATCGGGTATTTGGTCAGCGTGGCGAGCACCTTGTCCATACCCTCGTCGAGGTCGATCTCGACGGCCGGGGACATTGCGGGAGCCTCTTTGGGCAGGAAGCGTGCGGGGTTCTTCTCGAGTTTTTCGATGAAGATGCCATCCTCGGTGATCTTAGCCTTGATGTTACGGTCGGCCGAGCAGCTTACGCCGATACCTACGGGGCACGAAGCGGCATGTCGCGGGCCGCGGATCACGCGGACGTCGTGTACGAGGTATTTTCCTCCGAACTGTGCGCCGACACCGCTCTTGCGGCAGATGTCGAGCACCTTCTTTTCCCACTCCAGGTCTCGGAAATATCGTCCGCCCTCGTTCCCCGAAGTCGGGAGAGCGTCGAGGTATCCGGCCGAGGCCTTCTTGACGGTTGCGAGGTTTGCTTCGGCCGAGGTGCCGCCGATGCAGAGAGCAAGGTGGTAGGGCGGGCAGGCCGATGTTCCGAGGTCCTTGATATGTTCGGTGATGAATTTTTCGAGGTTCTCTTCGGTGAGCAGGGCCTTGGTCTGCTGGTAGAGGAAGGTCTTGTTTGCCGAGCCGCCGCCCTTGGTTATGAAGAGGAACTTGTATTCATTGCCGCGTGTGGCGTAGATGTCGATCTGGGCGGGGAGGTTGGTTCCGCTGTTCTTCTCGTCGAGCATCGTGAAGGGAACGACCTGCGAATATCTGAGGTTGCGCTCCTTGTATGTTTCGTAAACGCCGCGGGTAATACACTCGGCATCGTCGGCGCCGGTATATACGTCTTCGCCCTTCTTTCCGATGCAGATGGCGGTACCGGTATCCTGGCATGTCGGGAGTTCGCCTTCGGCGGCCACGCACTGGTTGAGCAGCATGGTGTATGCGACGAACTTGTCGTTGTCGGTAGCTTCGGGATCCTTGAGGATATCGGCGAGTTTCTGGAGGTGGGCGGCGCGCAGGTAGAACGAGACGTCGCTGTAAGCGCGTTTAGCGAGGAGTTCGAGGCCCTTGGGGTCGACCTTGAGGATACGTCGGCCGTCGCATTCGACGGTTTTTACATAGTCTTTTGTAAGCAGTTCGTATTCCGTGGTGTCCGGACCGACGGGAAACGGTTCCTGATAAATGAATTCAGCCATAACTTTTGCAGATTACAATTTTCGTATTTTAAATGTTTTCGATTGCTCGCACAAACGTAACGGATAGTGCTTTCCGTTATCCGGACGCAAATTTACGAAAAACATTGTGAAACGGCTAACACTCCGGACAATATTTGTGCAAATAATTTTCATGGCCGGGCGTGCGGGGCGCCGGCAGCTGGAAATATGGGGCTTGAATGTTGTATTGCGGGGGTGTTTCTGGCGGGTGGGGGAACTGTTGCGTGCGGGGTGTTGGCGGTTTATGGCGGGGACGGGCGATTTATGTCTGGGGCGGGCGGTCGGCGGCAGCCTGTCGCGAAAATCGAGGGATGGGGATGGGTGCGTAAGGCTAATTCGGGCAGGAGCGGTATTTGTGTCATTCGGGCCGGAATTTTTCCGAATAGCCGGCGTTTTCACGGATAATTGTCTTAACTTTGCATGAATCTTAAAACCACTGATTGTTTCACACCTGTGAGTACTGCATCCGAGCCGAATACTTCAGTCGGAAGAAGCCGCGGGCTGCTTTCGTTCCTGCGCCGTCCGGACGAGTTCATGCCGCGTGACAACAGCTGGCGGGCATTGCTGCGCACGGCCTGTTGGTTCTTCGGCCAGCTGTTCGTATTCGGGGTGGGGATGTCCGTGCTGATCACGCTGGATCTGTCGCCGGCCTCCGGTTCCGACGGGTCGGGGAGTGCCACACGTCATATCCCGATCCTGCTGATGGTTCTCCTGCCGCCTCTGGTCGAGGAGCTGCTGTTCCGTTTCCCGCTGCGCCGAAAACGGTGGATATTGACCGTTTGGGCTGCATGTGCGGCCTGGTTTGGCATGAGCATGCTGTTGGGTGTCACGGTCTATGCGGGTGAATATCTGGTATGGCGCCTGGTTGCGGCAGCGGTTGTGGGGGCAGCGGTATGGTTTCGCGGCTGGAGGTGGCTGCAAAGGATCGGCTACGGGTGGTACTTCTACATTCTGGCATTGCTGTTCGGGGCAGGGCATATCTTCAATTATATCGTTGAGGATCATGTTACTGCCGGGCAGATTGCATTCTGGACGCTCTACACGGCCGACAAGACCGCAGCCGGCCTGATCTACGGATATGCACGCATGAAACACGGTTTTTGGGCATGCGTTGTGCTGCATGTGCTCAACAACCTGCCGTTTGTGATTTAGAGCGTGTGGCGTGAAAAATGTACGATAAGGGCAATTATTTTTTCGGACGGTTGCACCATATTCAAAAAAATAGTACTTTTGCAAAGATTTTAATAACTGACCTCCGCAACGGGGCCGGTCCGGGTGGCAGAAACCGGCAGAGGCCCGGTGTTAAACCGGAGGTTAAACTGAACATTTGAAGGATTCAATTCTTAAACTATAACAGCTATGGTATCTTACAAAGATTTGGGTCTCGTGAACTCGCGCGAGATTTTCAAGAAAGCCATCGAAGGCAAATATGCCATTCCGGCATTCAACTTCAACAACATGGAGCAGATGCAGGCCATCATCCAGGCATGCGTCGAGAAGTCGTCGCCCGTTATTCTTCAGGTATCGAGCGGTGCCCGCAAGTACGCCAACCAGACCATTCTGCGTTACATGGCACAGGGTGCTGTCGAGTATGCCAAGGAGCTGGGCAAGAACATTCCTATCGTTCTGCACCTGGACCACGGTGACAGCTTCGAACTCTGCAAGAGCTGCATCGAGATGGGCTTCTCGTCGGTGATGATCGACGGCAGCCACCTGCCTTACGAGGAGAACGTCGCCCTGACCAAGAAGGTTGTTGACTATGCACACCAGTTCGATGTAACGGTTGAGGGTGAGCTGGGCGTTCTGGCCGGTGTCGAGGACGAGGTTTCGGCCGAGCACCACACCTATACCGAACCGGACGATGTAGTCGACTTCGTAACCCGTACGGGCGTTGATTCGCTGGCTATTTCGATCGGCACGTCGCACGGCGCCAACAAGTTCAAGCCGGAGCAGTGCACCCGCAATGCCGATGGCATTCTGGTTCCGCCCGAACTGCGCTTCGACATTCTGGCCGAGATCGAAAAACGTATCCCGGGCTTCCCGATCGTACTTCACGGAGCATCGTCGGTACCGCAGCAGTATGTCAAGACCATCAACAAATACGGTGGTGCACTGAAGGATGCGGTAGGTATTCCGGAGGATCAGCTTCGTCGTGCGGCAGCGTCGGCAGTCTGCAAGATCAACATCGACTCGGACGGACGTCTGGCGATGACGGCAGCTGTTCGCGAGGTGTTCGCAACCAAACCGGCCGAGTTCGACCCGCGTAAATATCTGGGTCCGGCCCGCGACGAGTTGAAGAAGCTCTACATGCACAAGGTTGAGAACGTGCTCGGATCGGCCGGCAAGGCGTGATCCTGAGCGCTCTGAAGCGACTTTAGAAATGGAGACGTCCGCCGAATGTTCGGCGGACGTCTATTTTTTTTGTCCTCACGTCCGGATTTTCACCTTTATTTCCGTAGACTCGCCTTTATTTTCGGATTTTTGCCCTCACATCCAAAATTTTGCCCTCATATCCTGCTCTTTCCGGGACGTTCCGTGCAGCCGTGTTCCCGTGCAGCCGTGTTCCCGTGCAGCCGCAAGTCCCCTGGCCTTCCCGCGCAGTGGCATTCTCCACATCGGTGTTTTGGGCGGTGGCATTTTCTGCAGCGGCATTCTCCGCGAGAGGGCTCTCTCTGCCGGCATTCTTCGCGGCGGCTTGTATTGTGCCGTTACCTTATGCTGTTCATTCGGATGCTGGCCTTGACCAGCGCCAGTGCACGGATCCGTTTCATGGGGATCTCCTTGTCGGCGTGGTGGGGGTTCTGGCTGACGAGTTTGACATAATCCTTCCGTTCGGACTTCTGGATATATTTTACGGTGATGTACTCTTCGCCGTCGAGGTCGATCGAGAGCAGGTACATGTCGCCCCAGAAGATGTCATCCGGATTGTTGAGCTGCTTGTAGAGGACAATGTCGCCGCTTTTGAGCAGGGGGTACATGCTGTCGCCGACCACATATATGGCACCGTCGCACTTCGGTAGGTTCGGAATGTGGATGTAGTTGACGGGTTTTAGGGACCGGTTGTCGGCGAAAAGCGGGACGAGGCCGGCGGTACCCTCGATGTTGTAAAGCGGGACGCTCTGCAGGGGGAGGGTGTTGTCGGTTCGGAGGAGGAATGATGTGAAATCGGGTTGGGCGTTGAACATTTCGCCGCGTCCGGAGTCGAGCCATTCGGGGTTAATGTTCAATTCTTGAACAAGGATGTTTTTGTTTCGTTCGGAGAGTGCGCTTTTTCCGGTCTCGATCATTGAGAGTGCGCTTTTGCCGATTCCCAGTTTCTGAGCCAGAACCTCTTGCGTCATACCGAGTTTCTTGCGTATAAGTTTTAATCTCGATTCCATGGCGGCGTATAATTATTTTTTATGAAATATTTTCCTGAAACGTGATACAAAATTCAAAAATTGAACTTATCTTTGTACTGCAAAGATAGGGAAACAATTTCGATTTACCAACAAAAAATGGCTTTTGTGCTCATATTTTATATGTTGTGATGCCGAATGCCGCTGTTCAATAAATGAATCCTGCGGCCGCATGGCCCGAACGACTTCAAAAATTGAATCGAACCCCGCTTCCCGATCCTGCAATATTCCAACTTGCGTGCTAATCATGTTTTATTAATCTCAATCTATTCGGGATCTATGTTGAATATTCCTGTATCTGTTTATGAGGAGGTGGCCGACCGGTTGCGCGAGGCCCTCGGCATGAAGGACTATTTTTCGGGGAGCATCGAGGCTCACGACGATGATTACGACTACCGGCTTACGGCTACGCTGATCGTCTACCGCCGCCGCGACGGATATGCCGGCTGCGAGTTCGAAGCCATCGACGACCTTGTCCCCGTATGGTGGGAGTTCCACTCGTACGACATGGAGGGCGAGCTGCTGAACGACTTCGATTTCTCCTTCCTGCGCGGGATGCTTGTCGCAGAGTAGCTCTTGCGCCCGTTTCCGGACAACGGCTCATCTCGGGAGGACGCTCCCGTCCGGAAACACCTCTTCACGACCGGCCTCCCGCCCGGGGACGCCCTTCATTTCGGGCCGGTCGTTTTTTTCGAAAACTCTTAAATCCGTAAATATATATCACAAGTATGTCTGTTGTTTCATTCGAGGATTATTCGCTTGCCGTCTATCCGTTTTTGTCGCTGCAGGGTTTTCATCGCACCTATTACCGTGTTTTGCAGCAGTTTGCCGAGGGGCGTATACGGCGGTTGATGGTGACCATGCCGCCGCAGCATGGCAAGTCGGTCGGGTCGACGACGCTGCTGCCGGCCTACATCCTGGGGCTCGATCCCGATCTGCGGGTTGCGATCGCCTCCTATTCGGCGACGCTGGCCAACAAGTTCAACCGCCGCGTACAGCGTATCATCGAGTCGTCGGAGTATTCGGCTCTGTTTCCGCACACGCAGATCAAGCGGGGCGGCCGGCCTGCGAACTATATCCGCACGGCCGACGAGGTGGAGATCATCGGCCGGCGCGGCGAGTTGCTGTCGGTAGGGCGGGAGGGGTCGCTGACCGGAAACCGTGTCGATGTCTTCATTCTGGACGACCTCTACAAGGATGCCCTCGAGGCCAATTCACCCGTCACGCGCGAGAACTGCTGGGAGTGGTACACGTCGGTTGTTCGGACACGCATGCACAATGCCTCGCGCGAGTTGATTGTCTTTACGCGCTGGCATGAGGAGGATCTGATCGGGATGATTGCCTCGCGGGAGCGGGTGGTGTCGCTGACCGACTGGGCGCAGATCGATACGCTGAAGCGCGGCGAGTGGCTCCATCTGAACTTCGAGGCCATAAAGGAGTCGTCGCCCTCGGCGCTTGATCCGCGGATGCCGGGCGAGGCGCTGTGGCCCGAGCAGCAGGATATCGACCTGCTGACGGCCAAGCGGAGGCTCGATACGGCCCGTTTCGACTGCATGTACCAGGGGCGTCCCTCGCCGCAGGGGAGCCTGCTGTATGGCGACAACTTTGCTGAGTACGAATCGTTGCCGTCGGATATAGTCCGTTTCGGCAACTATACGGATACGGCCGATACGGGTGACGACTATCTCTGTTCGATCTGCTATGCGGTGGATGTGGACGGGGTGATCTACCTGACGGATGCGGTCTATACGCGCGAGCCGATGGAGGTGACCGAGACGGCGGTTGCGGAGATGCTGTGCCGCAACCGGACGCGTCAGGCGACCGTCGAGAGCAACAACGGCGGTCGGGGATTTGCACGGGCGGTCCAGCGTCTGGCGCCGTCGACGCGGGTCGAGTGGTTTCACCAGAGCGGAAACAAGGAGGCGCGGATACTGTCGAATTCGGCGACGGTGCTGCATTCGCTGCGGGTTCCGGCGGACTGGCGTCAGCGCTGGCCGGAGCTCTACCGGCATGTGGTCACCTACCGGCGGGTCTTCACCTCGAACCGCTGGCACGATGCGCCGGACGTGCTGACGGGTATCGTCGAGCGGGAGGTTCTCGACCGTCTCGACCGGCGGTTGCGGCGGATCTCGTTCGTGGGCCCGAAGGGGGGCAGGTGACAGGTTTCGTGAGTATGTTTTGCCGCTACGATTGAGGTTTTTGGGAAAGAATTAGTATCTTTGCCGGATAATCCGCCTGTGTGCGGATCGGCAACGGAAATACTAATACGAACAAATAGATTTTTTTGAATTATGGCTTTGCAATGCGGGATCGTGGGGCTGCCCAACGTCGGCAAGTCGACGCTTTTCAACTGTCTTTCGAATGCGAAGGCTCAGGCGGCCAATTTCCCATTTTGTACGATAGACCCCAACGTAGGGGTTATAACGGTTCCCGATGAGAGGCTGGTGAAGCTGGCCGAGATAGACCATCCCAAGCGTGTTGTGCCGACGACGATCGAGATTGTCGACATCGCGGGTCTGGTGAAGGGTGCCTCGAAGGGCGAAGGTCTCGGGAACAAGTTCCTGGCTAATATCCGCAATACGGATGCGATCATACATGTGCTCCGGTGCTTCGACAACGAGAACATCACGCATGTTGACGGGAGTGTCGATCCGGTGCGCGACAAGGAGATCATCGACACGGAGCTGCAGCTGAAGGACCTTGAGACGGTTGAGAGCCGCATCGGGAAGGTTCAGAAACAGGCTGCGACGGGCGACAAGAATGCCAAGCGGGCATTCGAATTGCTGAGCCGTTACAAGGAGGTTCTGGAGCAGGGCCGTTCGGCGCGTACGGTGGCGGTCGACAAGGAGGACAAGAAGGTTCTTCCGGACCTGAATCTGCTGACCGACAAGCCGGTGCTGTATGTCTGCAACGTCGACGAGGCAAGTGCCGCAAAGGGGAATGCCTATGTTGAGGCGGTCCGGAAAGCGATTGCCGACGAGGATGCCGAACTGCTGATCGTGGCGGCGGCGACGGAGGCCGATATCGCCGAGCTGGAGGATTACTTCAATAACGACAGCGTTCTGTAATTAAGGCGTGTATCTATATCCGATTCTCGCATTTCGGGAGTGATTCCTGCATCCGAGGGTGGTATTCCTTCTGACGAAATGATAGAATGATAGCAACGAATAACCCGAATGTGAGGATCAATCATATGGAAAAGAAAACGATAGGCAAATTTATATCGGCTCTGCGTAAGGCAAACGGTATGACACAAAAGGAGCTTGGGGAAAAGCTCTTTGTTTCAGATAAAACGGTGAGCCGATGGGAGTGCGACGAATGTACGCCGGAGCTATCCTTGATACCTTCGATAGCGGAGATCTTCGGCATCACCACCGACGAGCTTCTGCGCGGAGAACGAAACAACCCCGACCGAGAAACTGTATCGGATGATACAGCAAACAAGCAGAAAGCCAAAAGCGACAAGCAGTTCAAGCTGATGCTTCACAGCAGAAAGAAGAAGTTTACCAATCTCTCCTTCATCTCAATAGGACTTGTCATCGTAGGACTTATAGCAGCTATGATATGCAATCTCGGCTTCTCAAAAGGTCTGCTCGGCTTCTGCCTTGCATGCGTATTCTTCGTAGCAGCTACGATATGTCAGATCTGCTTCACGGTGAGCTTCAGATTGCTTATCGACGAGGAAGAAACAGAACACGCCAAGGAAATAAAGAAAGCGAACACAGATATGGTGTTCAGCTCAGTAAAGATATTCTTCGGAATACTTCTGACATTCGCATTCTGTCTGCCGATAGCAGTTCTTACGCTGTCGTATTTCAATAGTCATTATGGACTTGTTATCGATTCTTGGATTTTGTTCGGCTCTTTGTTCGCCGCCATCGCATTTCTCCTTGCGTTCTGTGTATATAAGATATTCGTATTAAAGGCACTCATAAACAAAGAGATAGTATGGCTCGATGAGCAGGCGGTCAGCAGAGTTAACACAGAATGCAAGCTTCTCGGCAAAATCTGTATCGTATTTACAGTTGTGCTTGCAGTCATTATGCTTGCAACATATATTATCACTTCCTCTTTTCGTGAATCTGATTTTATTGAAAGTTATATGCATACATTTAGTCAGGGATATTCGTTAATGGCTAGAATTGGCGATAGCACCGCAATATGTATAGATAGTAACGTTGAAAGTGATCGTAATTGGTTTTATGATGTTCATAATATGATTAATGATAATAATAGAAATCTAAATCAAAGAGGCTAAAAAATCTTTGATTTTATTTTGCAAAATTATTTAATTATATTTTATCAATGACAATGAAAATTTTTGCTTTAAAATATCTAGATTTTATTATATAATTATATAGAAGGTAGGTT
>ERZ824600.483-NODE-483-length-59254-cov-11.263298_pt1 | contig 59254 bp, 55 predicted proteins | sample MGYA00519933_ERZ824600 | MGnify/ENA primary metagenome ERZ824600 (study PRJEB31778, sample SAMEA3449178) | human gut metagenome | biome: human gut; feature: human-associated habitat; material: faeces | place: United Kingdom | collected 2010/2012 ...
CCATGGCAGCAGCGATCAGACGGATGGCGCGGATGGCGTCATCGTTGCCGGGGATCACGTAGTCGATCTCATCGGGATCGCAGTTGGTGTCCACGATGGCGACGATGGGGATGTTCAGCTTGCGGGCCTCAGCAATGGCATTGCGCTCCTTGCGGGGGTCGACGATGAACAGAGCAGCGGGCAGCTTCTTCATTTCCTTGACGCCGCCCAGGTACTTCTCCAGCTTCTCGATCTCAGCCTGGTGCTTGATGACTTCCTTCTTGGGCAGCATAGCGAAGGTGCCGTCCTCTTCCATCTTTCTCAGCTGAGCCAGACGGTCGACGCGGGTACGCATGGTGCGGAAGTTGGTCAGCATACCGCCCAGCCAACGGGCGTTGACGTAGTAGCCGCCGCAGCGGGCAGCCTCTTCCTTGATAGCGTCCTGAGCCTGCTTCTTGGTACCGACAAACAGAATATTGCCGCCGTTTGCGGAGGTGTCACGAACGAAGTTGTAGGCCTCTTCCAGCTTCTTTACGGTCTTCTGCAGGTCAATGATATAGATACCATTGCGCTCGGTGTAGATGTAGGGGGCCATTTTGGGGTTCCAACGACGGGTCTGGTGACCGAAGTGAACGCCTGCCTCCAGCAGTTGCTTCATAGATACGACAGCCATTTTTTACAGTTCTCCTTTTGTTTTTCCTCCACCCCGATCATCCCGGACTCCCGCCGTGAGCGGCACATGGGAGATCCGATCCCCGGGTGTGTGGTTTATTAAGCTATGGGCGCAAACCCACGCCGGAATATTATATAGGAAGGAATCCAAATTTGCAAGAACTTTTTTAGAAAAAGTGAGAAAAAGCCTTCCCTTGGGGGAAGGTGGCAGGGCGCAGCCCTGACGGATGAGGGGCGGCGTGCAGAACCGATACGCAGAGTTTGCGTGAAAGGTTCTCTCCCAGGGACATCCCTATGAATATTTTTCCGTATCGGTTCTGTGTACCGCCCCTCATCCGTCCCGCCTTTGGCGGTCCACCTTCCCCCAGGGGAAGGCTTTCACAGCGGGAACTTTCCCTTTGGCCTCGGCACCTTACAGTCGCATGGTTTGATGTCCACGAGAATGATATCAGGCCCGACTTTTTTGACGCAGGACCAGGGAATCACATAGTCGTCCTTCCGCCCGGCTACTCCCAGAAGTTTGCAGGGACCGGGGACCACAATGGCGGCAATGATCCCCTCGGGCACCTCTGCCACGATATCCGAAAGATACCCAAGCCGTTCCCCGTTGGCAATGCAGATGACCTCCTTGCATTGCAGCTGCGTGAATTTGACGCCCATGGCCATTCCCCCTTTGGAAAAGCCTATGCTTTTTCTCCGGGAACTATGACACGATAACACGTTTTCGCATGGCGGCAATGGCTCCCTTTTCCAGCCGGGATACCTGGGCCTGGGAGATGCCCAGCCTGGAGGCCACCTCCATCTGGGTCTTTCCGCTGTAAAACCGCAGAGAGAGGATCTCCTTTTCCCGGGGACTCAGGGCCCGGAAGGCGTTTGATAGAGTGATGTGCTCCATCCAGTTGGGCTCAATGTTTTTGGTGTCCTGGACCTGGTCCATGACGGTCAGTGGGTCTCCGCCGTCGGAATAGACGCTGTCGTAGAGGCTTACCGGGGCGCACACCGCATCCAGCGCCTGGCTGACCTCTTCTCTGGGCAGCTCCAGGGCCTTGGAGATTTCCTCCAGCGTGGGTTCCCGGCCGAGAGAAGCCGTCAGGGCTTCCTTGCACTGCAGGACCTTGTAGGCAACATCCCGAATGGACCGGGAGACCCGGATCACGCTGTTGTCCCGGAGATAGCGCCGTACCTCACCGGCGATCATCGGTACCCCGTACGTACTGAAGCGCACGCATTTCTCGGAGTCAAAATTGGCAATGGCCTTTATAAGGCCGATGCAGCCCACCTGGAACAGGTCGTCCGGGCTTTCTCCACGTTTGTCGAAGCGCTGGATCACGGAGAGTACCAGCCGCAGATTGCCCTCAATGAGCGTTTGCCGGGCCTGCTCATCTCCCTGGCGGGATCTGCGCAGGAGAGAATCGGTTTCCTCCTGACTCAGAACGCGCAGCTGGGAGGTGCTGACGCCGCAGATATCTACCTTTCCCTGCATGAATAGCCTCCTAAGGATATGGAATGCTCTTCTAGTATCTCCCGGAGGTGAGAAAAGCATACGGAGAAAAATTTGGCGGAATGCACGAAATTTTTTTGGCGGCGGGGGAAAGAGGACGGACGGTGCCAAAAAGACAAGGCGGAAATCCAATCTTTTCAGGTTCAATGGGACTGGTTGCGCTTTCTGCCTGCCACGGGCAGAAAAGAGTGGCGTGTTTTTAAGCGGTGGATTCGTGAACGCATCCAGCGTATTTTTTTCACAGCCCGGAAAAGATGGAACCTGAAAAAATCCATGTGGAAAACTCACAGTTTTCCACATTCTCCACAGACTTTTCCACAGCCGGTTATCCACAATTCCACATCCCTGTGGAAAAAGAATCGATGTTGACATAAAATATTTACAATTTGATACGGAATTCTTTACTTTTCCTGAAAATGGGCAATTTGCCCCTGTCACCCGGTTTGTGGAAAATTACCCCCTTGACAAGAAAAGTGGATGCTCGTCAGCGGCAGGCAAGGACGGATAAAAAGCCCCGCAGATTTTCAGGCGAAAAATGCAGACATAACGGGGAAAATGCGGATTATGATATTGCATGTGACGAGTGTGACTATTTTTTGATCTGCTTCCCAGAATGGGAGGAGGAATTCGAAAAGACGGAAGAAAGGTATTTTGGCATGTCCGAAACAATGCGTCAGGAGCCCATTTTTTCCTTGAAGAAAAATTTTCAAAAAAGGGTTGATTTTACGTGAATTTTCCGTTATAATACAGCACTGTATGAAATACCGTTGTGAGGAGGTGTAATCAATGCCCAACATCAAGTCCTCTAAGAAGGATGTCATTTCTTCCAAGATTGCTTACGAGAAGAATAAGGCCGACAAGTCCGAGCTGAAGACCAACCTGAAGAAGTTTGAGGCTGCTGTGGAAGGCGGTGACAAGACCGCTGCTCAGAGCGCCTACACTGTCGCTGTGCGGTCCGTGGACAAGGCTGTGACCAAGGGTCTTCTGCACAAGAACAACGCTGCCCGGAAGAAGAGCAGCATGACCCTGAAGCTGAACAAGCTGGCCTGAGTTCTCTGAAAATATCTCCTTCCGAGCGTTGCTTGGAGGGAGTTTTTTCATTTTATATGGTACATGCGGGCATAAACAATGCGGAGGTGACCTATGGCCAGACTATCCGATCCAGTGACAAGCCTGAAGGGCGTAGGCCCGGCCCGGGCAAAGCAGCTGGAAAACCTGAATATCTATACTCTGGGGGACCTGATCTGCCATTTTCCCAGAGGCTATGAGGACCGGACGAAGCTGGTGCCCATCGCCCAGCTCCAGGCGGATGTGCCCGCCTGCTTCCGGGCCGTGGTCATGACCACACCCAGGACGGCCCATATCCGAAAGGGAATGGACCTGACCAAGGTGTCTGTGGCGGATTACTCCGGGCGCATCAACCTAGCCTTTTTTAATTCCAAATTCGCAGCAGAGACATTGCAGTATGGCTCTGAATACATCTTTTACGGTATGGTCTCCGGAGACTACGGCGGCTACGGCATAACAAACCCTGTGTTTGAAATGCCGGATTCCCGCCCGGTGGCCACCCGGCGGATCATGCCCATCTATCCGCTGACGGCGGGGCTCAACAATGGCACATTGACCAAGCTCATTGCCCAGGCCCTTGCGGTGTGCGATCCCCCGGAGGAGATTCTGCCGGAGGAGATTCGGCGGGAGTTCGATGTGCTTCCGGCGGCCCAGGCCTATACGGTGATTCACGATCCACAGACCATGGAACAGGCCCAAGCGGCCAAGAAAAGGCTGATTTTTGAGGAGTTCTTTGTGTTCTCGGCGGGACTGTCCCTGATGCGGGCCGCTCGGGCGGAAAAGAAGGTGGCACCCTATGAAAACATCGACCTGTTGCCCTTTTATGCCCGGCTGCCCTTTTCCCTGACGGGGGCGCAGAAGCGGGCTGTTGAGGAAATACTGGGGGATTTTCAAAAGGGCGCGCCCATGAACCGGCTGGTCCAGGGCGATGTGGGCAGCGGCAAGACCATGGTGGCCGCTGCGGCGGCGTACTGTGCCCACTTGAACGGTTTCCAGACGGCCCTTATGGCCCCTACGGAAATCCTGGCAGAGCAGCACTACGAATCCCTGGGCAAGCTCTTTGCTCCGCTGGGGGTGCACACGGTGCTGCTCACCGGTTCCCAGTCCCAGAAGGAAAAGCGGACGGCCCGGGAAGCGCTGGCCTCGGGAGAGGCCCACATTGTGGTGGGAACCCACGCCTTGATCTCCGAGAGCACCGTGTTTGCCAACCTGGGGCTGGTCATCACGGATGAGCAGCACCGCTTCGGTGTGGACCAGCGCAGCCGCCTGAGTGCAAAGGGCCGGGACCCTCATATTCTGGTCATGTCCGCCACACCCATTCCCAGGACGCTGGCCCTGCTGATGTATGGGGACCTGGATGTGTCCGTGTTGGATGAGCTGCCCCCCGGGCGGCAGAAGGTGGATACCTTCCTGGTAGGGGAGAGCTACCGTGCCCGGATCAACGCCTTCATCCGCAAGCAGGTGACGGAAGGGCACCAGTGCTTTGTGGTGTGCCCTGCGGTGGAGGAGAATCAGGAGCTGGATGTGAAGTCCGCCGCCGCCTGGGCGGAAACCCTGCAGAAAACCGTTTTCCCGGACCTGCGGGTGCGCCTGCTCCATGGCCAGATGAAGAGCGCGGAGAAGGAGGAGGCCATGGCTTCCTTTGCCCGGGGCGAGGCGGATGTGCTTGTGGCAACCACCGTGATCGAAGTGGGCGTGGATGTGCCCAATGCAACCTTGATGGTGATCGAGGACGCGGACCGGTTCGGCCTGAGCCAGCTCCACCAGCTCCGGGGCCGTGTGGGCCGTGGAAGCGCCAAAAGCTACTGCATCCTTACCACCCACAACCGGAACGAGGACACCGTCCGCCGCCTGAAAGCCCTGTGCGCCACCAACGACGGCTTCAAAATTGCCGAGGAGGATCTGAAGCTCCGGGGCCCCGGGGACTTCTTCGGCTCCCGGCAGTCCGGCCTTCCCGCCTTCCGGGTGGCGGACCTTTCTCTGGATATGACCACATTGCGGGATGCCCAGCAGGCCTCAAAGGAATGGATCGAACGCTTCGGCCAGTCCGATACCAAAGAGGCCCAGGCCTTGCGCAAGCGTGTGTCGGCCCTGTTTGCCAGGACCGAAGGAACAATGAACTAGGAGGTTCCTATGAAAAAATACATTTTTAGAATGCTTATTTGCCTGCTGGCGATTTCTGCGCTGTTCGCCGTGAACGCGGCAGCGGAGGAAACCAATGCCTGCGGCGATGCTTTGACCTGGGCCTATGCCGACGGTACCCTGACCGTTAGCGGCAACGGCCCCATGTATGACTATGAAGAGGGCGCAGCCCCCTGGGCAGCTTATAAAGACCAGATCACCAAGGTGGTCTTCTCCGGAAATGTGACTACCGTGGGCAGCTACGCTTTTAAGGACTACGATGCCATTACGGATGTGGACTTCGGCTCCGCCATGCATACTTTGGGGGCCAACAGTTTCGCCCAGTGCGATGGCCTCACCAGCATTTCCCTGCCCGCTACCTTCCGGATATTCGGGGAGCAGAGCCTTTATAGCTGCAAAAATCTGAAAGCCATCCACTGCTATGGTCCTTTCCCGTCTTTCAAGCTCAATTGCCTGTGGGACAGCTATGTGACCATTTATTATCCCGCCTCCAGCCCCTGGTCCGTGGACCTGATTGCCCAGCTGGAGGAGGCTTTCCACGGCCGGATCGAATTCCTGGATTCCGACGGAAACGATCACTACACGCCTGAGGAGACCACGGAAGCCACCACCCAGCCGACGACGGAGGCGACAACTGCCCCGACGACGGCTCCCACTACGGCGCCGACGACCGCACCGACGACGGCTCCCACCACTGCGCCGACCACGGAGGCTGCTACAGCCCCTACGGAGCAGACCACATTCCCCTATACCTTGCCCACGGACCCTACGGAGCCTGAGAAGCACTCCGGCTCCGGCGTAGGCCTGGCGCTCATCGGGTTTACCTTGGCGCTGGTTGGCCTTGGAATCCTGATTTTCCGGCCGAAGAAGAAAAAGGGAAGATACAGCCGATAATCCGGAATCTTTTCCAGGCTGCATCTGTGAACGGGGGAAAGACGGCAGAGTCGCTTCACAGAAAATTAAAACTTCCGGGATTATCACTCATTTTTGGGGACACCCGGAAGTTTTTTTGTTCGGAACGGAAAAAATAAAAAAAGAGTTGTAAGTTTCCCGTTTCTGATGTAAAATAATACAACTGGTATCATGCCATTTTAGAAGACCTATCCCGTGTAAAGTTATAGATATTGGAGGTACTACTTATGGAAAAACCCATTGTACTTGTCATTATGGACGGCGTCGGCAAGGGCGACGGCGGCAGCGGCGATGCTGTGAAGAACGCAAATACCCCTACTCTGGACCATTTGCTCGCTGCCTGCCCCCATACGTATCTGAAGGCCCACGGCACTGCCGTTGGTCTGCCCACCGATGACGATATGGGCAACAGCGAGGTTGGCCACAATGCTCTGGGCTGCGGCCAGATTTATTCCCAGGGCGCAAAGCTCGTCAGCGAGTCCATTGAGTCCGGCGCGCTGTATGAGTCCGCTACCTGGAAGAAGCTGCTGTCCAACGCCGTTTCCGGCCATGCCCTGCATTTCCTGGGCCTGCTGTCCGATGGCAACGTCCATTCCAACATCTCCCACCTGATCGCCATGCTGCGTCAGGCCCACAAGGAGGGTGCTAAGAAGGTCTACTGCCACATCCTGCTGGACGGCCGTGACGTGCCTGCTACCTCTGCTCTGGAGTATGTGGCCCAGCTGGAGGCTGTGCTTGCCGAGCTGAATACCCCTGGCTGTGACTACGCCATCGCCTCCGGCGGCGGCCGTATGAAGATCACCATGGACCGCTACGAAGCCAACTGGCCCATGGTGGAGGCCGGCTGGAGAACCCATGTTCAGGGTCAGGGCCGTCAGTTCGCCTCTGCCAAGGAGGCAATCGAAACCTACCGCGCCGAGGAGAACTGCATCGACCAGGACCTGCCCGCCTTTGTGGTGGCCCGAAACGGCCAGCCCGTGGCCAAAATTGCCAACGGCGACAGCGTGATCCTCTTTAACTTCCGTGGCGACCGCGCCCAGGAGATCTCTCTGGCCTTTGACCGGAAGGACTTTGACAAGTTCGACCGGGGCGATTACACCGGCGTCCTCTTTGCCGGTATGCTGCAGTACGACGGAGACCTGAAGATCCCCACCGACTATCTGGTCCAGCCCCCTGTCATCAAGAACACCCTGACCGAGGTCCTCTGCGCCGCCGGTATTCATGAGTACGCCCTGTCCGAGACCCAGAAGTTCGGCCATGTGACCTATTTCTGGAACGGCAACCGTTCCGGGAAGGTGGACGAGAATCTGGAGGTCTACGAGGAGGTCCCCTCCGATGTGATCCCCTTTGAGCAGGCCCCTGCCATGAAGTCCAAGGAAATCACCGAGAAGATGGTGGAGAACATGGCATCCCACAAGTTCCAGTTCCTGCGCTGCAACTTCCCCAATGGCGATATGGTGGGCCACACCGGCGTGTATGACGCCGTTGTCTACGCCATGGAGTGCGTGGACAAGAGCGTCAAGGCCATCATCGATGCCGCCGACAAGTACGGCTATACGGTCCTTATCACTGCCGACCATGGCAACGCCGACCAGATGACCGAGACCAAGAAGGGCAAGACTTCTGTCCGGACTGCCCATTCTCTGAATCCTGTGCCCTTTATCATCTATGATAAGGACCGCGAGTGGCACATCAAGGACGGCCACTTCGGCTTGGCCAACGTAGCGCCCACCGTCGTGAAGATGATGGGCCTCACCGCTCCCGACTGCTGGGAAGAGAGCATGGTGTAATGCAAGCCTTCCCCTGGGGGAAGGTGGACCGCCAAAGGCGGGCCGGATGAGGGGCGGGACGCGGTACACTGAGGAGAAAACTTTGCAGGGAAGTCTTCGCCTTATTAGAATAGGACTGCCGAGGCTGCTTCAGTGTCGGTCCTTCCAGCCGCCCCTCATCAGTCACGGCCCTTTGGGCTGCGACAGCTTCCCCCAAGGGAAGCCTATCTTCAAAAGGAGGACTCTCTATGATCCGTCATGAAAATGCAAACGGCACCGTCAATGTTTCCACCGGTGTTTACACCGGCATTGTGGGTACGGCCGCGTCTAATTGCTTCGGCGTGAAGGGCATGGCTGCCCGCAGCATGAAGGATGATGTCTATCATCTGCTGCGCAAGGAATCCGTGGATAAGGGCGTTCGCGTGACCTTTAACGACGATGATTCCATTTCCATTGATCTGCACATCATTGTGGACAACGGCGTCAATCTGTCCGCCGTTGGCACCTCGATCATTTCCGAGGTCCGCTATGTGGTTACCAAGTGTACCGGGACGAAAGTCCGTGCGGTGAATGTCTATATCGATTCCATGATGATTGGATAAATTTCGGAGGTGTCAACAATTGCAGACCATTTCTGGGGCTGAACTGAAGCGAATGATCCTCAGCGCAGCCGCCTCGATCGAGATCCACAAGCAGGATCTGAATGAATTGAACGTTTTCCCCGTGCCTGATGGCGACACCGGCACGAATATGTCTATGACCATCCACGCCGCAGCCAACGATCTGCGGGGCGTGGACGGCTCCGAGCTGTACGCCGTGGCCAAGACCGCCGCTTCCGCCACATTGCGGGGCGCCCGGGGCAACTCCGGCGTGATCCTGTCCCTGCTCTTCAAGGGCCTGAAGCGGGCGCTGAAGGGCCATGACAGCTGCGATGGTATCCTGTGGGCCCAGGCCCTGCAGGAAGGCGTGGACGCTGCCTACAAGGCCGTTATGAAGCCCGCCGAGGGCACCATCCTCACCGTCTCCCGGCTGGCTGCCGCCAAGGCTGCTGCCGCCGCCCAGGAGAAGAACGATGTGGAGTTTGTCCAGATGGCTGCCTTGGAAGAGGCAAAGATCGCCTTGGCCGATACCGTGAACCAGAACCCTGTGCTGAAAAAGGCGGGAGTTGTGGATGCCGGCGGCAAGGGCTGGACGCTGGCACTGGAAGCCATGCTGCTGGCCCTGCAGGGCCAGGATGTGGTCGTCCCTGAGGACGGGGCCGAGAATGGCGCAACCAAGGAAGCTGCCAACTTCTCCGACTTCAATACCGAGGACATCACCTTTACCTATTGCACCGAGTTCATCATTGGCCGGGAGAATAAGAATGACCCCGAAAAGCTCCGGGCCTTCCTGAACAGCCTGGGCGACAGCCTGGTGCTGGTGGACGACGACGAGATCATCAAGGTCCATGTGCATACCAACGACCCCGGCAAGGCTCTGCACGAGGCCATTGAGTACGGCCATTTCATCACCGTCAAGGTGGAGAATATGCGCCTGCAGCACACGGAGAAGGTTTTGCACGAGCAGGACAAGGCTCCCAAGATCGCCGAACCTGAAAAGCCCATTGGCGTGGTTTCCGTCTGCGCCGGAGAAGGCCTTGCGGATGTATTCATGAATCTGGGCGTGGACAAGATCATTTCCGGCGGCCAGACCATGAACCCCAGCACCCAGGATATCCTGGAGGCTGTAAACAAGGTCCCTGCCGAGACTGTTTTTGTGCTGCCCAACAACAAGAACATTATTATGGCGGCGGAGCAGGTGAACGGCCTGACCCCCAAAACGGTTGTGGTCATCCCCAGCAAGACCGTGCCCCAGGGCGTCACCGCCATGCTGAACTTCAATCCCGAGGGCACTGTGGAGGAGAACACCCAGACCATGACCGAAGTGCTGCCCACAGTGGAGACAATGCAGATCACCTATGCAGCCCGGAACTCCGATTTCGACGGCTACGACATCCACGAGGGTGACTATCTGGCCATGGCCGGCGGCTCTCTCTTCGGCACCAGCAAGGATATCACCGTGCTGCTGAAGGGCCTGGCTGAGCGGGTCCGGGATGAGGAGCGGGAGTTTGTCACCATCTACTATGGTGCAGACACCAAGGAAAAGCACGCCCAGAAGGCTGCGGATCTGTTCGCGGACATCTGCCCCAAGGCGGAAGTGAACCTCATCAACGGCGGCCAGCCCGTGTACTACTATATGATCTCTGCGGAATAAGCAGCTGAATTGCGAACCGGCGCATTCCGCCGGTTCGCAATTCCCATTCACAGCCCCTCTTAGGGAGCAAGCCGAGAAAGGAGCATCCCCATGAAGCAGCTGCCCCAGGGCGGTATTATCGGAAAAACCGCAGCGGCGGCAAAAACCATAGCCGCACTGAATATTCCCTTCCGGGCGGCCTACGGGGCTTACTTTTTGATTCTGTCTGCGTTCCCGGCGCTGCTGCTGATTCTGAACTCCCTGCGCTTTACCCAGCTTTCCGTGGCGGACCTGACGGGGGTCCTGGAGAGTATTCTGCCGGAAGCCCTGATGGACAGCGTGCAGGAGCTGATTCTCAGCACCTATCGCAATGCCTCCTCTGCCGTGGCGGGGGTATCGGTGCTGACGCTGCTGTGGTCCTCCAGCAAGGGCGTCTATGGTCTGCTCAAGGGCCTTAATGCGGTTTATGGCGTAGAGGAGGACCGGGGCTATGTCTATATCCGGGGCATCAGCGTTGTGTATGCGCTGCTGTTTCTGGTTGTGGTGGTGCTCACATTGGTGCTCCACGTGTTCGGGAATACCCTGATGGAGCTGCTGCGCGGAATCCAGAACCCGGTGGTGATGACCCTGGTGGATTTGATCGATCTGCGGGGAATTTTGCTTTTGGCCATCCAGGTTTTTTTATTCTCCGCCATCTATATGGTGCTGCCCAATAAGCGCAATGGCTTCTGGGAGAGCCTGCCCGGGGCAATCTTCTCCGCCGTGGGCTGGGCGGTATATTCCTGGGCTTTTTCTCTGTATGTGACCCACTTTTCCAAAATCTCCAATATCTACGGCAGTGTGTATTCCATAGCCGTGAGCATGCTGTGGCTGTATTGCTGCGTCAGCATCCTGTTCTACGGGGCTGCGCTGAATAAGCTTCTGTCGCAGTATCGGGAGAAAAAGGCAGCATAAGCGAGGGGAGTACCCGGATTGGTGCCGTATTTCCAAAAATTTTTGGCTTTCTTTACGGGCTGTTCACAGTTTGCTGATATTTTGGTAAGAAAAGATAAAAAATATGCGGTCTCTGTTCCGTGTCCGCCCGGGCGGCGGGCAGGGAAGAGGCATCGCGGGAAAGGGGTGGCGAGCCGTGTTTGGCTATATTACTGCCAATTTAACAGAGCTTTCCCAGCCGGAGAAGGACCGCTACGGAGAGGTCTACTGCGGCATCTGCCGGGCTATGGGGAAGGAAGCCTCCCAGCTCAGCCGCTTAGGGCTGCGCTACGACATGGCCTTTCTGGCCCTGACGCTGCTGAGCCTGTATGAGCCGGAGGAAGAAAAAAGGACAGCCCGCTGCCTGACCCATCCCCTCCGCGCCCGGACCTATACCCGCAGCGAGATCATCACCTATACGGCGGATATGAACATCGCTCTGGCATACTACAAGTGCCTGGACGACTGGAACGATGACAAAAAGTACTCTGCCAAGCTCCTGGCCAATGCTATGGAGCCCTATGCAGAGCGGATTGCTGAGAAGTACCCCCGGCAGTGCGGCACATTGCAGCGCTGCCTGACAGAGCTGAACCGGCTGGAAGCGGAGAAGTTCCAAAATCCGGATATTCCCGCCGGCCTGTTTGGGGAGCTCATGGGTGAGCTCTTTGTCTGGCGGGAGGATACCTGGGCGGAGACCCTGCGGGAGATGGGCGCAGCTTTGGGCCGGTTTATCTATCTCATGGATGCGGTGCTGGATGCGCCGGAGGACCGGAAAAAGGGCAGCTACAATCCCACATTGCTTTTGGAGGAACAGCCGGACTGGGAGCAGGTCTTCTCCCTGACCATGGCCCGATGCACGGCCTATTTTGAAAAATTACCCCTGGTGCAGGACAAGGCGCTGCTGGATAACATTCTTTATAGCGGCGTGTGGGTCCGGTATCGTCAAAAAAACAGGAAAGAGGGCGCAAGAGCAGATGGATCCCTATAAGGTGCTCGGTTTGGAGCCGGGGGCTTCCGATGAGGAAGTGAAGCAGGCGTACCGCCGCCTGGCAAAAAAATACCATCCGGACCTGAATCCCGGCGATGCCGAGGCGGCCCGGAAAATGCAGGAGGTCAATGAGGCCTACGACCGGATCAAAAATCCGGAGAAGTATTCCGGCCCCACCTATCAGAACCAGCGCAGCGGCCAGCAGGGGGGCTATGACCCCTTCGGCGGCTACAATCCCTTTGGCGGAGGCTGGTACTATGAGACCCGGCAAACGCGGCCGGAGGGGGACGACTACCAGCGCTCCGCAAGCCAGTATATCCGCTATGGCCGTTATCAAGAGGCCATCAATGCTCTGAACAATAGCACCAACCGGGATGCCCGGTGGTACTATCTCAGCGCTCTGGCCAATCAGGGCGTGGGCAATCAGGTGACGGCCCTGGAGCATATCCGCAGAGCGGTTTCCATGGAGCCGGACAACCAGGAGTACCTGTCCGCCCTGGAGCAGATCGAGCATGGAGATCAGGCCTATCGCCGGTCCGCCGGAAATTTCCGGGGCTTTACTATGGGCGGCAGCCCCTGCGCCAGCCTGTGTATGTGCTATCTGGCCCAGCTGCTGTGCTGCCGGGGGCAGTTCTTCTGCTGCTGATTTCAAAAATTTGACCGGGCGGCCATGTGCCGCCCGGCTTTTGCTATAACGATGCGATATCAATTGGTTGAGCCGCCGTCAACGTAGAGCGTATCCCCCGGCGCGATGGCGGTGCCGTTAAAGGTCACATTATCGCTGTCGCTGGAAACATTGTAGATGTAGCCATAGCCGTGGGTGCCCAGGTCGTGGAAATCGTTTCCATCCATTTCCACCTGACGGCAGCTGATCAGATTCACGCCGCCTTGGGAGCAGTCGTAGATTTCGTTGTTCAGAATGTGCAGATTCCGGCTGGATTCTCCCAGAACGCCGATGGTGCCGCAGCCGAAGAGGCCGGTGTCGGAGACGGTGGCATTGCCGCAGCGGTAGAAATCCAGCACACCGCCGATGCATTCACCGGGGGCTTCGGTGTGCCCCAGGGTCAGATCCTTTACAGTCACATTTGTGCAGCCGGCAAAGGAAAGCACGTAGGAATATCTGGGGACGGTGGAGATCAGGTTTGCATCCTTTCCATCCTTGCCACGGATGGTCAGATTGTCCACACCGGTAATATCCAGCTGTTGACCGTCGTAGGGGTTGTGCCAGCTGTAATACTTGCTTGTGTCCATTTGGCCATAATCGGAGGCGGTGCTCAGGTTCAGCTCCTTCGCATCGATGACGATGTCCTTGTTGGGGCCAATGGCTGCCAGAAATTCGTCCACCGTGGTGACGACGACGGTCTCCTGGGGGACGTTGGGCTCCTCCACGGCGTTACTCAGCGTTCCGAAAAGCTTGTCCATGGCTTTCTCGTCCAGCTCGGCGCCCGTCTCGTCTACGATCAGGCTGCCTGCTTCCGTGCGCATCCAGTCCCAGGCGCGGTTATCAGAGCCTTGGCAGTTCTCAAGGGTCAGCGTTGCGAATTCCTGATTTTGGCTGGAATACAGAGAAATTGCCACATCCGTCAGGGTGTTATTCTGGAAGGTGCAGCCGCTGAAGCGGGCATCCTGATATATGGACAGCAGATCATAGGCGTTGATACCTGTGAACTTGGTGTCTTCCACGACGAGATTTTCGCCGCCATAGGCACTGATGGCAGAGGAGGCCTCTGCGTAGGAGTGTCCCAAATCCCGGATGGTGCAGCCCGTGACCTTGCAGTCCTTTACATCGCTCAGATTGATACCGATGCCGGAGCAGCTATAGATATCGCAGGTGCGAATATCCAGCTCCTGACACTGGTTGGCGTTGACGCCGATGAAGCCGCAGCCGAAGAGCCCCAGATCCTCCAGCAGCACATTCTGGCAGTCGCCCAGGTCAATGACGTCCCCCTCACAGCCCTCGGCCTGCACGGTATGTCCGGCGGTAAAGCCCCGTAAGGTCAGATTGCCGCAGTTTTCGAATTTCAGCACGTCGGCAAAGCGGGGATCTGTCTGAATGCGGGTGGCATCCCGCCCCGCACCCTGGATGGTCAGGTCCTGGACTCCGGAGATGACCAGCTGGAAGCCGTCTTCAACGGCTTCCCACCAGCAGTATGGATTTCCGGTATTGATGTCGTCACCCAAATCCAGCTTGAGCACACCCTCTCCCAGGGTGATGGTGGCTCCCGGGGCAATGGCTGCTGCCAGCTCCTGGGCGGAATTGACGGTGACGCTGGTGGGAGCGCTGGTTTCCACAACGGGCTGGGGGTCAACGGCGGGCAGGGTAGCGGGGGCATTGATGTTGGACGCGCAGCCTGATAGCAGCCCGGCCGCCAGCAGTCCGGCGAACAGGGGTTTCCAATTCACGGTTCTTCCTTCTTTCATGTTTATTGCCATGTTTATTGCAGCAGCCCATCGGGAATATAGCAGTGGACTGCTGTGGGTTCTTTGGTAAATACGGGCAGCTCCTCCCGGCTGGACGTGCGCACACCGGCGGCACAGCCTACGAGAAGCACGCACAGAATCGAGCCGCCGCAGATCAGCCGTTTCAGAAAAGTGTTCATTTTCAAGGGCCTCCTTTTTCGTGTCAGCGGATTTTCTTTCCGAAACAAATTGTAGCACAATTGTAAAGATTTGTCATCCGACTTAATGGGATATTAAGATTCTGCACCGAAAACCTTAAAGACAGTCTGTAACCTTCCCCCACGGGGAAGGGGGACCGCCGCCGTGGCGGCGGTGGAAGAGGGGCCTTACAAGCGAGAGTGGCGCGTATTTTCTGACCGTTCTCGCTCATTATGCCGCTTCTCAGTGATGGCTGCGCCGTGCCAGCTCCTCCGGAGGGGGAGCTTTTTGCGTCTTGTTCGAAGCCATCCACAATTGTCGCGATTTGCGGAAATAACACTTTCCTTTTCCTGAAGAATCCTGTATAATAAAGGAAACATAAAAACAGGAGGTATCCCCTATGAAATATGGATTTGGCGTTGACCTGGGCGGCACCACCGTCAAGATCGCATACTTTGACGAGACCGGCAAAATGCTCAGCAAGTGGGAGATTCCCACCCGCCGGGAAAACAGCGGCGAGAAGATCATCCCGGACATCGCAGACTCTGTGAACCGCTACCGGAAGGAAAACAACATTCCGGACGAAGAGCTTTTGGGCGTTGGCATCGGTGTGCCCGGGGCTGTGGTCAAGGGCGTTGTGAACCGCTGCGTGAACCTGGGCTGGGGCGTTGTGCCCATCGAAGAGGAGCTGTCCAAGGGTACGGGCCTGAGCGTCAAGGCCAGCAACGATGCCAATGTGGCGGCCCTGGGCGAATACTGGGTCGGCGGCGGCCAGGGAAGTGAGAACGTTATTTTCATCACCCTGGGAACCGGTGTCGGCGGCGGCATCATCCTGGACGGTAAGCTGCTTAACGGCACCCATGGAGCCGGCGGCGAGCTGGGCCATATGGTCCTGAATCCCAAAGAAACCGCGATTTGCGGCTGCGGCAAGCGGGGCTGCGTGGAGCAGTATTGCTCCGCTACCGGCATTGTCCGCTTGGCTACCCAGCGCCTTGCCAAGGATGACGTGCCTTCTTCTCTGCGGGCCCTGGAGGAAGTGACCTGCCGGGATATCTTCGATGCGGGCAAGGCAGGGGACCAGGTGGCTCTGGAGATCATGGACAGCTATTTTGATTACATGGGTCAGTTCCTGGGCTCTGTGTGCTCTGTTATTGACCCCGAGGCAGTGGTCATCGGCGGCGGCGTCAGCAAGGCGGGGTCCGTGCTGCTGGACGGGATCGAGCCCTATTTCCACAAGTATGTGTTCCACGCGGCCTCCGGCGTCAAGTTTGCTCTGGCCTCTCTGGGCAATGATGCGGGTGCATACGGTGCTTTCAAGCTGGTGCTGGACGCGGCAAAGCAATAAGTTTTCTGTGGGGTAGGATGGGAAAACCGTCCTACCCCTTTGGTATGGTGATGGTCAGAACGATCTGCGCGTCCGTTTCCCGGCGCTCGGAGATGGCCTTGACGCCGGAGCGCTGGATTTTGGCAAGGGAGTCCGTCAGGGTGTTGAGAAAGCTGGAAACGTCGGTTTTCCTGGGGCGGCTGGGAGCGGCAGAGAGAAGACTGGCTACATATTTTTCCGTGGCGGCTACAGAGAGCTCCAGGCGTTGAATGGTGGCAATGGCTTCCAGCTTCTCCGCCTCGCCCGGCAGTTTCAGTAGCGCCCGGGCGTGGCGCTCCGTAAGTCCGGCCTCGCGAAGGGCAGAGAGCACTGTCTCCCCGTGGCGCAGCAGCCGCAGCTTGTTGGCCACGGCGCTCTGGCTTTTGCCCAGCAGCCGCGCCGCCTGCTCCTGACTCAGATTCTGGGTCCGCATCAGTGCGGCAATGCCCTGGGCCTCCTCTACAAAGTCCAGATCCTGCCGCTGTAAATTTTCAATCATGGCGGCAAGGCCGGATTCCTTGTCATCCATCTGCATGACAAGGCAGGGAACCTCGCCCAGCCCAGCCAGCTGGGCGGCCCGCAGGCGGCGCTCTCCGGCGATGAGCTCATAGCCTCCCTGGATGCGCCGCACGCTCAGCGGCTGCAGGACCCCGTGCTGCCGTATGGAATCGGCCAGCTCAGACAGGGCATCCTGGGAAAAGATCCGCCTGGGCTGGGCCGGATTTGGCCGGATAGACTTGACGCTTAGAAAAATCACCCTTCCGGTCTCCATATAGGTTTTCAGCTTCTGGCACTGCATTGCCCTTCCTCCCCCGGTACAAGATAGAACCATTCTAACCTGCCGGAAAGCGGAAAGATAGGGAAACGGAGACGCTTCCATTTTTTTACAAATTATAAAAATATATCTTTACTTTTGTATCGATATGGTGTATAGTGAGTGGCGAACAGAGTAGAGAATCCCGCGTGAAGTGCTGTCAAGATGGGGAGTTGTGTGACGGACGAAGGGCTTCCAAGCCCGCGATGGGGTTTTCGCACCCGCTGCGCCATAAAAGTGAGGGAATCCTCCTTTATGTAGCAACGATACTCGGTTGAGCGGCGAAGGGCGAAAGCCCTCTCTTCCTCACGGGTAACTCGGCAAATATGGTTTTCAACTCCCCGGCGGCATTGTGTCCGTTGGGGCTTTTTCTTTGCCGAACCGTTGGGCTGTATCCCGGCCGCTCCTACAAAAAGGAGGCTATTTTTATGTCCAACAATCAAAAATCCACCGCGCTGTATCCCCATCCCTTTTCCAAGGCCTATTGGCATGACGCCGCTGCAGAGCTGAAGGACACCCATATGCTGGTGTTCGCCGCCCTGATGATCGCCCTGCGGCTGGTCATGAAGCAGGTTTCCATTCCCATTACCCCATTCCTGCGGATTAATGCCGCCTATTTCGTCAATGCGCTTGGCGCTATGGTTTTTGGTCCCGTGTTTGCCGCTCTGTGTGCCGCCGTTACGGACGTACTCGGCTACATCATCCGGCCGGACGGCGTGTACTTCCCGCCCTTTATTCTGACGGAGATCGGCGGCTCTGTTGTCTTCGCCCTGTTCCTGTACCGGGCCAAAGTCACCACCACCCGGGTCATGCTCAGCCGGTTCTCCATCAACCTCTTTATCAATGTGCTGCTGCAGACCCCCATTATGATGTGGTACTATGCCCTCTACATGAACGGCAAGCAGTACACCTTCGCCATGGCCGTGCCCGGCATGATCAAGAATGTGCTGATGTTCCCCATTGAGTCTGTGCTGCTGACCCTGTTCTTGGGCGTCATGCTGCCTATCACCAACCGCCTGGGGCTGACCTATAGCGTGGGCCACGCCAAGGATGCTCTGAAATTCAGCAAGAAGCAGGTCCTGACCCTGGCGCTGCTGTTCGTGTTCGGCGTGGGCTGCGTCTTCGGCTATCTGGGTTACTATTATACCAATACCTCTCTCTCTGCCAGCTACACCACGGAGGAGCGCTACCGGGAGAATACCCACATGACCCAGGTCCTTGCCCAGGAAAATACGGACATTGACCCGGACAGCACCGTTACTACCATTGAAAGCGCCTACAAGAAGTTCCTGACCGACGAAACCACCTACACCGTGGCCGTCTATACCGTCAACGAGGAGGCTCTTTCCGGGTACGACAAGGATCTGGAGACCATCCGCGGCATGTCCAAGTCCAAGGCAAAGGCCGTGGCAGAGGACGGCGTAATGGAAAAAGTCGGCACGGCCACCATCGTTCTCAATACCAAAACGGACGAGGTCCTGTCCTTCTCTATGAAGTAATCTAGCTCTTAAATATAGAAAATCCCGGAGAAAACAGCTTCTCCGGGATTTTTTAGACCTCTTTGTACATGGCGCAGGCATCGTCTTTTTTGACGGTTTCGGCTACCTGCAAAACCTCAACTGCCAATGTGCGGTTGCCCAGGGCAATCTCCAGCCGGTCGCCGACCTTGACATCGTAGCTGGCTTTGACGACCCGGCCGTTGACGCTGATGCGGCCATTGTCGCAGGCCTCATTGGCCACAGTCCGGCGCTTGATCAGCCGGGAGACCTTCAAATACTTGTCCAGTCTCATGGGCGTTACTTGGCAACGGTGTCCTTCAGAACCTTGCTGGGCTTGAAGGTGGGCACGTGGGTCTCGGGGATCTGCATGGGCTCCTTGGTGTGGGGATCCCGTCCCATGCGGGCCTTGCGCAGCTTGGATTCAAAAATTCCAAAGCCGGAGAAGGCAACCTTTTCGCCCTTGGTGAGGGCAACGGTAATGGTGTCCAGAGCGGCATTGATGACCCGCTCCGTATCCTTCCGGGACAGGCCTGCCTTGTCGGAGACGGCAGCGATAAATTCAGGTTTATTCATAAAAAAGCGAATCCTCTCTTTGTGTTGGTGTCGTTTCATAGATTAACATAATACATAGAAAAAAGCAAGGGGAACGGATGTTTTTTTTGAAAAAAATAAGGGCTCATTTGCCCCAACATTTTCATTATACTGCACAGTGTTTCCAAAATCTATGGGTGAAACCTACGAATTTGCGGTGTGTTTCTTGGCGCTTTTGCGGTCTTGCAAAATGGGAAAAGCCCTGCTATTATATAGACACAAGGAGTGATTCCAATGAAGTAAGAAGAACCACTCAACAGAAAGGGAGGTTACAAGTGAAACTGCAAATTGACAGTGAACAGGTTTGACCCTCAGTCCGAGAAGAAAACGGGACTGAGGGTCAAATCTTTTTGAAAAAATGCTTGACAATTTGCGGAATTTCCTGTAAAATAAACCGGTCTGCAAAGAAAGCAGACGATCCTTGCTCCCGACGGCGTCGGGGGCCAAAAGTCCAAAAGGAGGTGCAATCAACATGGCTAAGATCACCGGCAAGTACGAGGTGCTCTACATCATCGATCCCGCTCAGGGCGAGGAGGGCATCGCGGCTCTGGTAGAAAAGTTCAAGGCAATGGTGGAGGCGGAGGGTACTCTGTCCAGCATTGATGAGTGGGGCAAGCGTCGTCTGGCGTATCCCATCAACGATCTGGCAGAAGGCTACTACGTTCTGATGAACATGGAAGCAAAGCCCGAGTTCCCCGCAGAGCTGGAGCGTGTGATGAAGATCACCGACGGCGTCCTGCGCTGCCTGACCACCGCTGTGGAGGAGTAATTCTATGCTCAACCACATTGTCGTCATGGGTCGCCTGACCCGTGATCCCGAGCTTCGCCGCACCGGCAGCGGCATCGCCGTCACCAGCTTCACTGTGGCTGTGGACCGCGATTTTTCCAACAAGGAAAGTGGCGAACGGGAAACTGACTTCATCGACTGCGTCGCCTGGCGGAGCACGGGAGAGTTTGTCTCCAAGTACTTCACCAAGGGAAGCATGGCGGTGGTGTCCGGTCGGCTGCAGATCCGCAGCTGGACCGATAAGGATGGCAACAAGCGCCGCACAGCGGAAATCGTAGCAGACAATGTCTACTTCGGCTCCAGCAAGCGGGATGATGCTTCCAATTCCGGAAGCTATAACAACAGCTACAGCGCTGCCCCCTCCGGCAACTATGGCGGCGGTTATTCCGCACCCGCCTCTTCCGGCAATTACGGCAGCGGCTACAGCGCGCCCGCAAGTGCTCCCGCATCCGACTTTGCGATGCTGGAGGATGATGACGCCCAGCTGCCCTTCTAAGAAACTTTTCTACTAGACTTATGAAGGAGGTTATTTCCATGGCTAACGAACAGCGTATGCGTCCCCGCAAGCGTAGAAAGGTCTGTGCTTTCTGCGTGGATAAGGTGACCAGCATTGACTACAAGGACACTGCAAAGCTCCGCCGTTACCTGTCCGAGCGCGGCAAGATCCTGCCCCGCCGTACCACCGGTACCTGCGCAGCCCATCAGCGTGACCTGACCACCGCCATCAAGCGCGCCCGTCAGATCGCCCTGCTGCCCTACGTCACTGACTAATTTCAAAGATTTCAGCCGCCGAGGTTTCTCGGCGGCTGATTTTTTGACTTTTTTGACTTCAAAGCGGGCCGCTCGAACCAAACGGCGCATCATTGTCGTTTGGTTCGGGAGAAGAGCCCCTGAATGCGGGCGCAGGTGATGCACAGGCGGTACAGGGTGCTCCCCAATAGACAGAGCAAGAAAAAACGCGGTATCTCTTTTGGTACCAGGGAGAAGTCCTCCGCCCGGGCTTGAAAAGCGGAGATGGACAAAAGGAGCTTGAATAGGAGACTCAGAACCAGAATTTGCAAAAACAGTCCGTTGTCCAGCAGCCCAAGACAAAGACAGAAAAGCACGGTTGCGACTCCAAGCATTGCCAGAAGCGGGGCCCAGAGGGAGAACACCAGGAACAGAAGGTATTGAAGAGCCAAGATACCGAACCGATGCAGCTGCAGCAGCTCCCGGTTGTCCTTCATGGCAAGCTTCATCCCCTGCTGCCAGCTGCGGCGATGGGCGAGCACCTGATGAAAAGAGCCATTGGGGGGCAGCTTCCCTTCTCGCTCCGGAATATATACAATGCGGCATGGGAGCTTTTTCTTGCGGAAAAGACGCTGGATGGACAGTGTCAGGCTTTGGTCCAACCCAATGTTCCGGGCCGGGAAACCACCGGCCTCGATGGCGGCATCCTTCCGGTAGGCTGCAGGTCCGCCGCAGAGCATAAGGGTCCGGCTTTGCAGAAGTGTTTGCAGCGCCGGAATGCTGCGGTCAAACTCCAGTGTTTCCAGAATGGAGAGGGGACAGGCCAACGTGATACCGGCGTATTGCAGACTTCCACCGGCGGCCTGTGTGTCGCGGTATTGGAAAAAGGGGCCCATGAGCTTGTCCAGGCTGTCCTGGCACAGGACCGTTCCTGCCCGGATGCAGGTAAAGTAGGGATAGCGAGCGATGTTGACGCCCAAATTCCAGGTGTCTCCCAGGCTTGTTCTTGATTTGCGAACCAGGCGCAGAGAAACGGTTCCGGTGCAGTTTTCATAGATCGCTGTTTCCGGTGTGCATTTGAGCTGCCGCCGCACGGGTTGGGGAAGGAGAAGCAGCTCCAGCTGCTTCGTTAGAGCTTCCACGGCTGCGGGGGCCATACTGTCCTCCAGGATCACGATTTCAAACAGGGTATAGGTCTGGTGCTGCAGGCTGTCCAATGTGGCAAGCAGGGCTTTTGGGTCTTTGCCTGCTTCGACCAGAACGGAAAGGGGCATATAGCGGCGGCCCTGCCGTTTTGCGTTCAGCAGCTCACACTGCTGGATGCGAAAGCTTGCATGGGTGTCGCAGACCACGGCGGCAAGGGCCAGCAGGCGGCGGCCGATGAAAAAGGCGGTGAAAAGCAGAAAAAGTCCCAGCAGAATTTCCTTGCATAGATTCATCCGTTTGTCACCTCCTGCGTGCTTGTCTTCTCTCGCTCCAGGTAGTACCGGAGGATTTGTCCGGCATAGGGGTCATTCTCCTGCTCCAGAGCGGAGCGCAGGACATCGTCTCCCGCGGTGCGGACCAGACTGGCGGCGGCATTGCGCCGGACATGCCAGAAGGGACTGCGGAGTCCGGCCTTCAGAAGACCGAGGGCATTTGCGGCAGGGTATGCACCCAATACGTACATGGTCACGGCCTGGAGCTCCCAGGGATTGTCCGGCTGTGAGAATCGCCGCAGCAGCGGCAGCACATCCGTGCAGGGATATTTTCCAAAATAGCGCAGACAGGCGATTTTTACATCCAGATCATTGGTACTTTCCAGCAGCTCCAGTACCTCCGGACGCCAGTAGGGGGAGGCGAAGCGAATAAAATCCACCAGTGCAGCCTGCATGGTGTCGGAGCACCGGAACCCATACCACAGCTGCCGGATGAGCGCTTCTCTGGGCTGAAAATGCTGCAGCCCCTCTACCAGCACTTTCCGGTGGATGACCAGTCCCTCCGGCCGGTCCAGGGCAGACAGTGCCCGGAGGACCAGCTCAGGGTCTCCGGCAGCATAGAGGGCCTGCAGTGCATATTCTGCACTGCAAAGGTCGTTTTGCTCCTCCAGCAGCCGGAAAAGAAAGGAAATCAGCCGATCATTGGGATAAAAGGAGAGCACCCGGTATTCGGCCAGGAGCGCGGCATAGCAGGTGCGGGCATGAAAGCTTGCGTGGCGGTAGTTTTTCTCCAGCAGAGCCAGTACCTGGGCGGCCAGTTGGCAGGATCCCGATTGCTTCGGCAGCTGCTCCATAGCCTCGTGAAAGGCCAGCAGCCAGCTGATTCGGCCGAGCCTGTGGCACAGCCACGCTACCTGATAGCCCAGCTCTGCCTGAGAAAGCTGATCATACGCTTTGAACAATTCCTGGAGGCGGGCAAGAAACGCTTGTTTTCGGCGGGAGAAGAGAATGTCCCGCACCCAGAGCGCCAGCAGACGCGCCAGGCAGAAGAGACCAAGCAGAGCTGTAGCGGCGCAGTAAAAGAGCAGCAGCGTATTGCACAGCATAGGCATGACCTCCCTTGAAAAATAAAAATAGAATTGGTTTCTTCAATTTGTGCTATTATTATACAGAGAAATCATGCATAAGTAAATCATACTTTTTTATAAATAACGCTTGTTATTACATAAAAAACAAAAAATTCGCACAGAGCGGTATGATGCGCTCTGTGCGGAGGGGAAATTCTCTTCTTTACAGCTTGCAGTAAGCAGCAGCGGTCTTGGCGGTCAGGGCAGCGTTGTTGTAAACCAGCTGGATGTTGGATGCCAGGCTGTCGCCGCCGGTGAGCTCGGCAACGCGGGCCAGCAGGAAGGGAGTGGTCTCCTTGCCCTTGATGCCCTGCTCCTTGGACTCCTTGATGGCCTGGTCGATGGCGGCATCGATGACGGCCTTGTCCATGGCGTACTCCTCAGGGATGGGGTTGGTCACCAGGAAGCCGCCCAGCTGCAGGTCGTTCTGGGCCTTGAAAGCAGCGGCCAGGTCCTCGGGGGTATCGATGCGGTAGTCCACGCCGAAGCCGGACTGACGGGTGTAGAAGGCGGGCAGCTCATCGGTGCCGTAGCCAATGACGGGCACGCCCTTGGTCTCCAGGTACTCCAGGGTCAGGCCCAGGTCCAGGATGGACTTTGCACCGGCGCAGCAGACCATGACGGGGGTGCGGCCCAGCTCTTCCAGGTCGGCGGAGATGTCCATGGTGGTCTCGGCACCGCGATGCACGCCGCCAATGCCGCCGGTGGCGAAGAAGCGGATGCCGGCCATGTGGGCAATGATCATGGTTGTGGTAACGGTGGTAGCGCCGTCCTCACCCCGGGCGCACAGCACGGCCAGGTCTCGGCGGGAAGCCTTGTGAATGGCGCGGCCCTTTTTGCCGAAGTACTCGATCTCCTCAGCGGTCAGACCGGCCTTCAGGCGGCCGCCGATGATGGCGATGGTAGCAGGCACAGCACCGTTCTCGCGGATGATCTTCTCAACGTTCAGAGCGGTTTCCACGTTCTGGGGGTAGGGCATACCGTGGGAGATGATGGTGGATTCCAGGGCAACAACGGGCTTGCCGTTGGCCAGAGCCTCAGCGACTTCGGGATTGACGTCCAGATACTTGTTCATGTTCATAGCTGTACATTCCTTTCTTTTTTGAAAAAGCCTTGTTACCGCTGCATCCGGCTGCGAAGACCGGCGGCGGACATGGCAGAATTGATGGTTTCAGAGGATTCCATGGCGATGGAACCGGCGGCGAGACCCGCCAGAGCGGTATCCCGCAGGGTCATGCCTTCCAGGTAGGCCCACACCAGGGCGGCCATGAAGGCATCGCCGCAGCCGGTGGTATTTACCACATTGCCGGGAATATTGGGGAGCAGCACCCGCTCCTCGCCCATGGCGGCATACACGCCTTCCGAGCCCATGGAAATGAAGACCCGGTGGACGCCCTTTTCCAGCAGCACATCCGCAGCCTTTTCCACATCTGCCGCGCTGTGAATGGGAACGCCGGAGAGAAGCTCGGCTTCCAGACGATTGGGCTTCAAGGTGTGAATCTTGGAGAGAATGGGCCGGATCTTCTCTGCCTTTACGGTGGAGACAGGGTCGATAAACAGCGGCGCTGTGCAGTTCTCCGCCAGAAATCGGAGAGATTCCTCGGGAATATTGGTGTCGGACACAACCACCTGTGCGTTTTGCAGCAAAGGCAGCTGGGCGGACAGATAGGCGGGGGTGATCTTTTTGCAGATCTCCATATCGGAGACGGCCAGGGCCATTTCCCCATGATCGTCCGCCAGATACAGATAGGTAGAGGTGACGCCTCCGGGGATGCGAAGGGCATGGCTCAGATCGATGCCCAGCTCAGAGCAGGAGGCGGCGACCCGTTCGCCGTGGAGATCGTCTCCGTAGGCGGTGAGCATTCTCACATCGGTGCCCATGAGGCTCAGGTTGTGGGCGATGTTTCGCCCTACGCCGCCGAGACTCACGCTTACCCTGCCGGGGTTGGAATCGGAGGCTACCAGGGGGGCAAAGCTGCGCCCGCCGATATCCACGTTGACACCGCCGACGACCACCGCATAGGTGCCCGCATGGAGGACGTACCCCCGGCCGGCGATGCAGCCCTTTTTGGTCAGATTGGCAATGTGTACCGCCACGCTGGAGCGGGTAATGCCCAGCTTTGCGGCAATGTCCTGTTGTGAAATAAGGGGATCGGCTTCAATCAGCTGAAGCACCTGTCGTTCCCGCTGGGTCATGGAGCAGCCTCCTAAACATTGTGTATTTTTCTAATCAAAAGCTTATTATAGACGGGGTACACCCGTTTGTCAACTGCTATTTTTCATAAAGATCGAGGCGGGAAATTGGTAATGCTGCCAAAAGCGGTGGTGCAGATTGTGTGGTATAATTTCGAAAACAGATGTTTTGCTCCTGCGGCGCTTTTCAGCAGGCCAGAAAGATGAAGTCGTATGGGTCCAGATTGGCCTTTTCCAGGGTTTGCACCCGCTGCTGGGGCGTCATTTTCCGCAGCGCTTTTTCGCTCAAGCCTGCCTGGGCCAGCCTGCGCCGAAGGGGCCGGTATTCTGCCGAAAGGGCAGGGTCCTCCTTGTAAAGCTTCTTCCAGATGTGAATTTTCATGAATAACCCCTCCTTGTGTTCCTTGCTGGAATTATACAACGAGAACGGTCCAATAAATTGGAGTTTTTTGGAAGGACGCTGTAATATTTTTCTTGTTTCTGCGCCTATATAGGTGAAACACATGGAAAGGAGGCACGCATATGGAAGATCAGGAAATTGTGGGGCTCTATTTCCGCCGGGATGAGCAGGCGATCGTTCAGACGGACAGAAAATATGGCCCGTACTGTTATTCCGTAGCTTACAATGTTTTGTCAGATCAGGAGGATGCCCGGGAGTGCGTCAGCGATACTTACCTTGCCGCCTGGAACCGGATCCCGCCTGCCCGGCCCAGCCTGCTTGGGGCATTCCTGGGGAAAATCACCCGGCACCTGTCCATTGACCGCTGGCGCAGGCGTTCCGCCTACAAGCGTACCGGGGGCCAGATGGCGTTCGCCTTGGAGGAGCTTGGGGAGATCGCGGACCGGGGAGAGACCCCGGAGGATACTGTGGGCAGAAAAGAGCTGGTAGCAGCGGTCAACCGCTTTTTGCAAGCCCTGCCCCAGAGAGAGCGCAGTGTGTTCCTCTGCCGCTACTGGTACTTAGATTCGCTGGAGGATATCGCCGCCAAAACGGGGCTGACCAAGGGACATATCAGCACCATGCTCCACAGAACACGGAAAAGGCTCTGCATTTGCTTGCAAAAGGAGGGACTGCTATGACACGGCTGTATTTGCTGGACGCTCTGGGGGATGTCCGGAGTGACTTTGTCCTGGAAGCCCAGGCCCTTCGCGCCGGGAAGCAGCGCCGGAAGGCTGCACCCCGGCGAAGGCTTTTGCTGATTGCTGCGGTGATCGGCCTGAGCCTGCTGCTGGTTGGCTGCGCGGTGGCTTACGCGCTGCATTTGAAGGATCTGTCCCTGGGCACCTACGCCCGGGAGACCGTGCCAACCTATTATGATGAGGCAGGAAATCCCATCCCCACAGAGCCCCAGGCTGCACCCCACAGTATCGTGAGCCTCCAGGGAACAGCCAACCGGAAGGCGTTTGCCGAATGGCAGGCATTCCTGGAGCAAAGCGATGCCAAGGGTGCCCAGGCAGACCGGAACGCTGCATTCATTCCCGAGAATTTCCGGGATATCTATTACTGCGGCACACCGGAGGAGGTTCAGGCCCTGAAGGACATTGCCCAGAAGTACGGTCTGCACCTGCTGGAAAAGGAATATGGCTGCACCTATGACTACGAGGCAGGCGTGCTGCTGCAGTCGCTGCACCTCGCGGGGGTCATGCAGGCAGATGCGGCAGGGAATTGCCGGTATCTGCACGGCTATTTCTTTGACGATGGAAGTTTCTCCATGCCTATGGAGCTGACCGTGGACCTCTGGCCCCAAACGCTGCTTGCAGAGCTGACCTATGTTCGCAAGGACTGCCTGTATCCTTATACGGCCTCGGTGGGCCTTTCGGAGCAGCTGCGGGAGTGGAACTACGTTACCCGGGACGGACAGACGCTCCTGCTGGTGCTGGACGGGGAACATGCCCATATTTTTGCGGACCGGGAAGCGGCCTCTGTTCATATCTACATGGCTTCCAACTGCCTGGAGGGAAATACCCGGCGGGAAATGGAGCCGGAGGAGCTGGAAAAAATTGCAGAGTGCTTTGACTATTCCATTGCCCCCCAGCAGCCGGTTCCGGCAGAGGTGACGAAGTTCTTTGCCCAGGCGGAAGCGGACTACCGGGCCCAGCGGGAAGAGGCCCGGCAGGCCCTCTATTCCGGCGGCTATGGGGATTATGTCGCCCAGCGCCTCGAGAACGCCCGCTCACCCTATGATCGGGACGCCATGCTCTATTCCCTGCGGGATCTGAACGGGGACGGGGTGGAGGAGCTGATCGACTATCGGTATCTGCGTATCCTGACCATCCGGGACGGACAGTGCACCGTGTATTTTGATACGCAGGATGCCCCGGGGGTTGTGGGCAGTCTCTATTTCTGCCAAGATGGAACGGTTTTGATCAAAGGCTTTTTTGGTCAGGAGGCCTATTGGTTTTTCACCCCCGGCGAGCAGACCCTGGAATTTGACCGGGCCGTGATTCAGGATCAGAATGGCTGGCATTTGGATCGGGAACTGGGCCGCCTGGAGGGGCAGCGTGTTCTGGAGTCTCAAGACAGGCAGTCCATTTCTGAGGAACAGGCCTACGCCATTGTGGATTCTTATTCCGTTATGGATATCGGTGTTCAGTCCATGAAACGCTTTGGAGAACCGATGATAACCTATCCCTATCAGGATGACAACGCCTGGTTTATCGCCAGAATGCTGGATAAATACGAAAATTCAGACCAATTTGTCTATGCGCTGGAAGACCTGCGCGGGGATGGCAGCAAGGTGCTGATCGTCAAAATGCCCCTGGTGCAGGATTGGGAGGGGACGGTCAGCGAGGCAAAGCCCACCGTCTATTGCTTCCGAAACCGTATCAGCGGCGACAGTTTCGTCTTCGATTCCCTCTGCGAAGGCGGCGTGCTGTGCTGCCGCAGTGGGGACCACTATGAATTCTACCGCATGGAGGGGGACAGCTTCGTCAGCATTGAAAAGCTTTTTGTGAATGAAGAAGGCTATTGGGTCCGCAGAGATCCGAGCTTTGACCCCAATGCAGAGCGGGCCGACTACCAGGTCATCACCCGGCAGCAGGCCCAGGAAATCATCGCGTCCTATCCTGAAAAAACAATCAACTGGAAGCCCTTCTCCCAGTATCCCCTGCGGTAAATAAGGCGCCCGCCATTGCATCAAATGAAGTGCAATGGCGGGCGTTTTCGATTTTTCAATTATCGAACGGTGCGGTGCCAGGTGTGGCGGGAGAAGAGGCAGAGGATGGGGAAAATTTCCAGCCTGCCCAGCAGCATATCGAAGATGAGCACCAGCTTGCTCAGAATGCCGAATCCGCTGAAATTGCAGGTGGGGCCAACGGCTTCCAGACCGGGGCCGATGTTGTTGAAGCAGCACAGCACGGCGGAGAAATTGGTGCCTGTGGAGAATCCGTCCGGGGATAGCAGCAAAAAGCTCACGAACAGGATGAACACATAGGCGATCAGGTAGGCGTTGGTGGTTTCTACAATCTTGTCATCCACCACCTGACCGTTGTTGCGGATCATCTGAACCCGGCGGGGGTGGAGCATTTGCAAAAAGCTTCTGCGCAGGCTCTTAAAGAGCAAAATCAGCCGGGAGACCTTCATGCCGCCGCCGGTGGAGCCGGCGCTGGCGCCGATGACCATGAGGCACAGCAGAATGGTTTTCGAAAAACTGGGCCACTGGTCAAAGTCCGTCGTGGCAAAGCCGGTTGTGGTGGTGATGCTGGAGACCTGGAAGGCTGCGTGGCGGAAGGTTTCCTCCAAGGTGGCGTACTGCCCCCGGATATTCCAGGCGATGAGCAGGGTGCTGCCCAGGACGACGCCGAAGTAGGCCCGCAGCTCCTCGTCCCGGAATACGGCTCCAAACTGCCTGAGCAGCAGAAAATAGTAGCAGGTGAAATTGACGCCGAACAGGAACATGAATATGGTCGTCACATTTTGCAGATAGGGGCTATAGCTGGCGAAGGAATCGTTGCGCACGCCGAAGCCGCCGGTTCCTGCGGTGCCAAAGGCGTTGCACACCGCTTCGAAGACATCCATCTTGCCCAGCACCAGGAATATAATGTCCGCAATGGTCAGGCCGACATAGAGAATGTAGAGAATGGCAGCGGTCTTCCGCATTTTGGGAACCAGCTTGCCCACGCTGGGGCCGGGGCTTTCCGCCCGGAGCAGGTGCATAGTGAAGCCCTTGCCTCTGTCTGTGCTGGGGACAATGGCCAGCAGGAACACCAGAACGCCCATGCCGCCCACCCAGTGACTGAAGCTGCGCCAGTACATGATGCCCTTGGGCAGACTTTCCACCTCCGGAAGAATGGAAGCGCCGGTGGTGGTAAAGCCGGAGACGATTTCAAAAAGCGCATCGATAAATTTGGGGATCGCACCGGAGAGCACGAAGGGCAGGCTTCCGGCCAGGGAGAGGACGATCCAGCTCAGGGCCACGCAGACCATGCCGTCCGTCGCGTAGAAGTTGCTCTTTGCGCCCTTGCACAAAAACCGCAGCAGGCAGGAAACGACCAGCAGCAGCACCATAGTGACCAGAAACGCCTTCACAGAGGCGTTCTCGCCACAGTACAGGCTGATGAACATGGCGGGGATCATAAAGAGTGCTTCCAACAGCAGGATCTGGGCGATGAAACGCCCCGTCATTTTGTAGTTCATAGCCGATGCCTCACGCGAAGATGTCGTTCAGCTGCCGCAGGACCACGCCGCTGTTGGTGACCACGATGATGGTGTCGCCCTGCTGATAGACGGAATCGCCGTTGGCGATTTCCGTGGCGGCATCGTGGCTGATGCTGACCACGCGGACGCTGGACTTCATCTTGATGTCCTTCAGAGGAACGCCGCAGAACCGTGTGCTCTCATCGGCCAGAAACTCCATGGCCTCGATCTGCCCGTCGGCAATGGTATGGACGGAGATGGCCGCGCCGGTCTGGTTCTGCATGGCCCGGACGTACCGGACGATGTTGCTGCAGCACAGCTCCTTGGGGCAGACCACGCTGCCCAGAGCCAGGGAGGACACAATGCCGCCCTTGTCCGCGTGGCCCAGCTTGGTGATGACCTGGGGAACGCCCTGGGAGATACCATACAGGGAGACGATCATATTCAGCTCGTCTAAGCCCGTCAGCGTCACCAGTGCATCGCACTGGGCGAGGCCCTCGCATTCCAGAAGGTCCTGGTCGGAGGCGTCCCCGTGGATGATCTCTGCCCCCGGCAGCAGGGTGCACAGCTCGCTGCACCGGGCGGCGCTGTTGTCCACAATGACGCAGCCGATACCGGCCTTCAGCAGCTTGGTGGCCAGATAGTAGCTGACCCGGCCGCCGCCGCAGAGCATGACCCGCCGGACCTGCCGGGTGAGGATGCCCAGGTTTTTCAGCAGGGTCGTCAGGTTTTCGGAAAGGGCGGTGATGAACAGCCGGTCCCCCTCTCGCAGCATGAAGTCGCCGCCGGGGGTGATGGCCTGGCCGCCCCGCAGCACGGCACACACCAGGACCTTGCACCGGATGATGCTCTGCAGATCCACCAGGCGGACGTTGCACAGCTTGCTGCTGGCATCTACCCGCAGCTCAACGATCTCTGTGCGGCCCTTGGCGAAGGTATCCCGCCGGAGAAAGCCCGGGTATTTCAGCAGCCGGTCGATCTCCGTGGCGGCCTGGTTCTCGGGATTGATGAGCATGGACAGACCGAAGGTCTCCCGCATTTTGAAAATCTGCTCGGTGTATTCCGGATTCCGCACCCTGGCGATGGTGTGGAGCTTCTGGTTCATGGCGTGGGCCGTGGTGCAGCAGAGCAGGTTTACTTCGTCTGCACCGGTGGCGGCGATGAGCAGATCGGCGTCCTTCACACCGGCCTGCCGCAGCACATCCATGGATGCGCAGTTGCCCTGAACGGAGATCACGTCGTACCGCTCCACACTGGATTCCAGGGGGGAGGCCTTGGAGTCGATAATGGTCACGTCGTAGCCCTCGCTGGAGAGCTGACGGGTCAGAGTGGCGCCGACCTTGCCGTCGCCTGCGATAATGATTTTCATATCTGCCTCCGATTCTTAAAAAGATCAACGGGATTCACGGTTTTGAAAACTGTGAAATTTTTTCTATTATACCATTTCCTTGCAGAAAACGCAAACTTTTTTGAAAATGCGGAAAAGAGACCTTCCTGCGTCCCGCTGCGCCCCGGGGCTGAGGCGTGCGGGGACGGTGAAAACTTTGAAAATATTTCGGTGGATTTTTGCAGAACGATTTGGTATAATAGCAGAAAATAGGGGGGTGTGGCCATTGGAGATGGGGGAGCTGCTGCGCAAGGCGCGGCTGGAGGCAGGACTGACCCAGCGGGCGCTCTGCGGCGACCGGATCACCCGCAATATGCTCTCGCAGATCGAGAACGGAACGGCCCGCCCCTCCATGGCGACGCTGCAGTACCTGGCGGATGCCCTGGGCAAGCCCGTGAGCTATTTCCTGGGAGAGGTCGTGCTTACGGCGAACCAGCAGCGCATGCTCCAGGCCCGGCAGGCCTTTGCCGAGAAGCGCTATCGGGCGGCCCTGTCCATCCTGGGGGACTGCGAGACCCCGGACGAGACCCTGGACTGGGAGCGGGGGCTCCTTGGGTGCCTGTGCTGCCTGAGCCTTGCGGAGGAGGCCGCCCGGGAGGGGCGGCGGCCTGTGGCCCGGAAGCTCCTGGGCCAGGCCCGGCGCTTCGAGAGCCCCTATATCACCCCGGACCTGCGCACCCGCCAGGAGCTCCTGGCCCAGCAGCTTGGGCAGAAGCCCCGGCAGAAGCAGCTGCCCTCTCTGGATGGGGAGCTGCTTCTTCGGGCCCGGCTGGCCCTGGACGGCGGGGACGCGGACCGGGCTCTTGCCCTGCTGGCGGCCCTGGAGGCCTCCACTCCGGAGGCCCTGGTGCTGGAGGGCAAGGCCTATCTAAAAAAGAAGGACTATGCCTTAGCCTTTGCGGCCCTTTCCCGGGCGGAGCAGCAGGGGATTGCCTGCTATGACCTGCTGGAGCTCTGCTGCCGGGAGCGGAAGGACTTTGAGAAGGCCTATGCCTATGCCTGCCTTGCCCGGGAAAATCCCGCCGGTAAGGAGATTTGACAATATGGTGTGTACAATTTTGAAAAAAAGCTGCGGAATTTTTTGACGAAATTGCTATTTCTTGCGAAAAATATATCAGTTTCGTTTCAAATGCTTGAAATTTATCGCATAAGGATGTAAAATACACCTGATATATGTAAAGTTGCAGAAAGACAGAAAGAGAGTGTGGTTTGCGTCTATGTTCAATTCCCAGCAAAAGCGTGGGGCAATGCAGACGTTGTTTGGCCTGCTGCTGACGGCGGTCAACAGCGCCCTGTTTGCGTTGGTCTGGTTTATGTACTACCGGACGAGGATGTACATTTATCCCTTCTTTATCAAGGGCGATGTCATCGTTGTGCTGCTGTTTGCCCTGCTGTTTTATATGTTCGCCCATCTCTACAGCGGCTTTGATGTGGTGTTCCAGACGGCGGCGGAGATGATGTATTCCAATACGGTGGCGGCGGTCATCAGCTGCGGCATCATGTATGTGATCACGGCCCTGCTGATCCGGGCCGTGCCCAATGTGCTGCCCATGCTGGTGCTGGTGGTTGGCTGCGTGGCGATGTCCGGGCTGCTGTCCTTCTGCGTGAAGAAGGCCACGGCCAGATTCCTGCCCCCCAGAGCCACCCTGCTGGTCTATGGCAACCCCGAAGCCCGGAAGGAGGGCGAGGATATCCTCCGCCGTCTGCCCGGTGCCTTCTATGTGCTGGACAGCATCTCTGCGGACGTGGGGTCCGAGGAGCTCTGCCGCCAGATCTTCCGCTGGGATGCCCGGGCGGTGATGCTCTGCGGCGTGCCCTCCAGCGAGCGCAACGACCTGCTGAAATACTGCATCGACCGCAATATAGAGGCCTATGTCCGGCCCAACATTGGCGACCTCCTGGTCAAGGGCGCCCGGGCCATGCAGCTGGATAACCTGCCCGTGCTGGTCTGCCACCGCAGCAGCCCCGCCATCTGGTATCTGGCCCTGAAACGGCTGACGGATATCCTCCTGAGCCTGGCGGCCCTGGTGGTCTTCAGCCCCTTCATGCTCATTACGGCCATTGCCATCAAGCTCTATGACGGCGGCCCCATCCTCTATAAGCAGCTGCGCCTGACCAAGGACGGCAAGCAGTTCTATATCTATAAATTCCGCTCCATGCGGGTGGACGCCGAGAAGGACGGCGTGGCCCGCCTGGCCCAGGAGCATGACGACCGCATCACCCCCGTTGGCAAGATCATCCGCGCCATCCGCATTGACGAGACCCCCCAGCTCTTCTGCATCCTGGTGGGGGATATGTCCATCGTGGGCCCCCGGCCCGAGCGCCCGGAGATCGCCGAGGATTACGAGCTGGAGATGCCCGAGTTTGCCCTCCGCCTCCAGGCCAAAGCCGGCCTCACCGGCCTGGCCCAGGTCTATGGCAAGTACAATACCACCCCCTATAATAAGCTCCAGATGGACCTGCAGTATATCGCCTCCATGGGGGTTGTGGAGGACCTGAAGATCATGTTCGCCACGGTGAAGATCCTGTTTATGCCAGAGTCCACCGAGGGCGTCGCCGACGGCCAGACCACGGCAAAGGCGGAGGACAACTTTTAGTATTTCTACTGTGTGAAATGACAATATGAATTATTGGAGGGATGTTTGTGAAAACGCGAAAGAATGAAAGTGGCACAAAAAATGAATCTACAGGAAAATCCCACGTTATTCTTGCCATGGCATTGATAGCTACTGTAGCTATTGTCGTGATTTTTGTTGCAACGTACCTCCTGATACAGTCGAAGTTTAAGGAGCCACTTCGTATAACATTGACTGACTGGTTTAAGATGATTCTCCCGGTTGCGGGTGGCGCAATTGTTTCTGTCTTCGCATTTTTGGGCGTAGATCGGTTGAAGGATTTTGATGACAGGCAGGATCGTTTGGCTAGGGAACTGCGTGATGACGTAGATGTTCAAATCGAAAATGCAGTAAAGCTTGTTCGCCCAAAGCTTGATGAGGCCTACGATGAATGGGAAGAAGGCATCAAAAAGAAGTTGCAGGGCTATGAAGATTCACTGAATTCATTGACTGGCAGAATCCACAAGTACGATAAGATACTTGGATCGGTTGAAAAGATTGAGGAAATTTCTGATGCAATTGGAAATGTTAGTGAGGCGCATACTTTTTTAAGTGAATTGTTTTCCGAATTGCAAGGAGATGATACGGATAGAGCGCAGAGAACAAGGGCCGTTTTCGCATTAGTTGATCGGGTAAAGTGTGGCGAAATAGGGGGTGACAGTGCTGATTATCACAATCTTGCATCTGAACTGGCAAGACATGATTATCATGGGTGCGCTGCGGATGTAGTTAACAAAGGACTTGAATTTTTTGACGGTGACATTGATTTGCTGAGTGACTATATTTATTACTCACGTGCAGCGGGACGGAAGAAAGAGGTTGCGGACGGAATTACTCGACTCCAACAGATAGATTATAAGATGTGGAATTGGCGAGCGTTTACATTTTATATCAGCGTACTTAATGATATGGAAGCGAGCGAAGATAACAAAGAGAGAACACTCGAATATGTGAAAAAATACAAGGAAGTCCTTCCAGATGAAGAAAGAGCGTACATGGCAGAGTATGAAACATATAAAAAATATGGGGATTTACGATCTGCTGAAGCAGCTCTTATTCAGGCGGAAAAGAAGTTCGCAATGACAGCACAGTGTTCACTTACACTTTCGGAGATATACCATATGAGAGGAGAATTTGACAAGGCTATTAGATCAGCGACTAAGGCTATACAGGGACAAGCCGAGGAGCAGCCATCGTCAAATACTGGAGCTGCATATGCACAGCGTGGTTTCTCAAAAGATGCAAAGATTCATCGTGATCTCGTGGATGGGATTGTTACAATTAATCATGATGTGCTTCGTTCGGCAATTAGAGATTATGAAATGGGTATGCGATTGGGGTGTAGACCAGCAAATGTCCGTGTGAGAATTAAGATTTTGCAGGATATGCTGCCTGATGAAGAAAAAACAGCTGGAGTGTACGACGCATTGGATGAGAGAATAAGAGCGGTTGAAATGGCTGTTGAATTTCTACTAAGCGAGCTGCCCCAAAATTCAGAAAAATGATGCGGAGCGAGGTTCTAAAGGTAGATAATTGAGATTAGAGAAAAGAAGGCTCAGACTCTTTTGATATGAGTCTGGGCCGTTTTTTAGGAGAGGAATACGGTGAATGAGCGAAAGTACATATAGTGTGTATTCTGTGCTTATGTCAGTTTACAAGAAAGAGAATCCGGTTTTTTTGAAACAGTCGATTGAAAGTATTCAAAATCAGACTGTTCCAACGGATGACTTTGTGCTGGTGTGTGACGGGCCGCTGACACCTGAGCTTGATGCGGTTCTTGCGGTGAAGCAGCAGGAATTGGGAGAAGTTTTGCATGTTGTACGCTTGGAAAAGAATGGTGGATTGGGCAATGCACTGAACGAAGGTATTCGGCACTGCAAAAATGAGCTTGTAGCCCGAATGGACAGTGATGATATAGCATACCCGGATCGCTGCGAGAAGCAGCTTGCCATATTCAATGCCCACCCGGAAGTGAGTGTTTGTTCAGGCATTGTGGAGGAATTCAGTGAATCCCCAGATGTAGTGGATGCGCGGCGGGTTCCACCGGAAACCAATGCGGAGATTCTCAGGTTTGCAAAAGTGCGAAACCCTTTTAATCATCCGTGCGTGATGTATAAGAAGTCCGCTGTAATGGCGGTGGGGTCCTATCAGGATTTCTATTTGTTGGAGGATTATTACCTTTGGGTTCGACTCCTGATTGCGGGATACCAGGGGTATAACATCCAGTCTCCCATTCTGCATATGCGGGCTGGGGATGCTATGTATAAGCGCCGTAGTGGATGGAAGCACGCCATGTCTCAGGTGAAGCTTTTTTCATATATGAAAGAACAAGGGTTTATTACCGAGAAGCGGTTTTTGGAGAGCGCTGCTTTGCGCATTGGTGCATCTCTCTCACCTAACTGGCTGCGAGAATTTGTTTTTAAGAGGGTTTTAAGAGATGCAAACGGAAAGTAGAAATCAGTTTGTAGATATTATGCGTGGGGTTGCCATGCTGCTGGTGGTTCTGGGGCATACGATGACTGGATGTACTGTGGATTCACAGAAGAGCTTTCTATTTAACATTATTTGGTCATTGCAGATGCCGTTGTTTATCTTGATTAGCGGCTATGTGACAAAGTATAGCCGCCCGATCTCTGATGGTAAGGGGCTATGGAAATATGTGAAACGCAGAACGGTTGCATATATGCTACCGTGGGCTGTATGGAGTTTTTTAGTTAGAGGCATTATCTTTGGAGAGGATGGTTTCTTAAACGTTAAGCATCTCCTGTGGAATATGGATTCTGGCTATTGGTTCCTCGCAACGATTTGGACGATTAGCATGATTTTTGGTATTGCGTCTTTCGTTGCAGAGCGGGCGAGCAATGAAAGCCTGCTGAAGAAGCAGATCGTACTTCTAGGGTGCTACTTAGCGGGAATGGTTTTGCTGGTTGGAATTGGTGCAATTTTAGGACTTTCGTTCTTTGCAATCAAATTGACGCTCTATTATATGCCTTTCTACTATGCTGGGTTCTTGTATGGTCAGTTTGATGACAGTATGAAGGAATCTGAGATTGGCAAAAAGATCATTGATAGTGTGGCTGCAATCTGCTTTATAGTGTGGCTGTTCGTCATTCTTAGATTATCGCTTTATGAGATGTCGGATGGCGGCTTTGCGATTATCTTGCGTGCGGCAACATCGTTGGCTGGGTGTATTGCAGTGTGTGGACTCTGTAAAGGTATCTTCTCCAATAAAATCGGGGAGGGTACTCTTGCATGGGTCGGAGAGCACTCACTGGAAGTGTACCTCACGCACTATCTGCTTCTCAGCTTGATCAAGCTGGACAAAGCACCAATTCTTTACAGTCCGGTGGGGCTGGGCATGGTTCTGGTCAATTACTTGATTACGGTGGTGATTACTGCGATGGTAATAGTGATGATGAACCAAAATGCCGTGCTGAGATTTGTATTGACCGGAAAGAAACATTAAGCGAATTTTTCCTGTGGGCAGGAAAACAAAGCCTGGAAATTTACATGATGCACGGACTGCTGCTTAATATCTTTAAAAGCAGTGTTGCAATTCAATTTAGCAGTATTGAAGGGTATTTACTGACTGCCGGAAACTTCGCTCTGACAATAGGGTTATGTGCAGTAGTTATCCGTCTGCTCAATCAAAATGTCATACTCAAAAAAGTATTAAATATTCGATAAAAGTTCAAAGGAGAAACGATATGCATCCGAGAGTGCTGATTGTAGGAACAGTTCCATATAACACAAAATCAACGTCGCGCGCTTTTGATGCGTACTTCCACTACTGGGAGAAAGAGAATATCGCACAGATATTCTCCAACACAAAAAAGCCTTGTAAGGGGCACTGCGGGACACTTTTCCAGATTACAGACCATCGTATGCTTCAACGGTGGATGGGGAAAAAAGTCGATACGGGTGTGATTTACCACTATGAAGAGCTTGACACTGAGTGGAAAGATAATGATCTGGAACTCGGTGACGCAAAGGCAGAGGCTGCGTATAAGTTTGGTGGAAAGCATACTCCGCTTACGCATTTGCTTCGCGGGATTCTTTGGCGTAGAAGGTTCTGGTGCACGGAAAAACTGAATCGGTGGTTAGACGATTTCAAGCCAGAATGTGTTTTCCTTGCTTTTTCAGATGATTATTTTATTCCGCAGATTGCAATGTATGTAGCGAGGAGATATAATGTACCTATTGTTTCTTGCATTGGTGACGACTATTACTTCAATGTGGAGAAGACACTGAATCCTATATATCATCTGTATAAAACAACCTATAAGAAGCTGATTGATAAGGTCTTGGCATGGCCGGGCAGCGCAATTTATATCAGCGATAAGATTCGAGATAAGTATAATTCGGAATTTGGCTTGGATGGCGAAACGGTGTATTTGACTTCTACAGTTCAGCGTAAGCCGTTCAGCGTAATTAACAAAGACTGCCCCGTTATAACCTATTTTGGCAATATTGGCATGGGGCGGAATAATTCTTTGAATGATATTGGATACGCACTTGGGAAAATCAATCCGGCGTATGTACTCGAGGTTTATTCCAATGAAAAGGACGAAGGGGTATATTCTGTATTTAAGGATAACCCTAATGTTAGATATATGGGTTCTGTGCCGTATACACAGGTGCAGAAACGCATGGCAGAAAGCGACATAACTGTTATTGTAGAAGGATTTGAGGGAAAAGACATCAACCTTTCACGGTATTCACTCTCTACGAAGGCGGCGGACGCATTGGCCAGCGGCGCATCCATTCTAACATATGGCTCGCTAGAAAGCGGCATCATTGAGTATATGCAGTCAACGGATGCGGCAATGGTTTGTACGGATAAAGCTAAATTGGTGGATTCGATTGCACAGCTGATTTCTAATCAGGAACTTCAGAAGAAATACTATGAGCAGGCGATTGTGATGACAAGAGAACATCACAATCTGCGGGCAAGTTGCAAGACCTCGGAAGATGTGGTTGCAAAGGCAATCCAACATATGAAATAAGTGGCAGAGGATACATGGTGATGGAGAACAACTTTTCAATTATTATTTCGACGTGCGACAAGTTTTCGGATTTGTGGGATGCACATATTTTGCTTTTGAATCAGAATTGGGCAGACCGAAATGTGGAGACGTTTTTGGTAACAGATAAACCCACTGATCGTACTTTTGAAAATGTAACAGTGGTGGCAGCAGGCGAAGGCACGGAAATAACGGAACGTCTGAGAGCAGTGATGCCGCTGATTAAGACAGAGTATGTTCTCTTTACCTTGGATGACTATTTCCTGACGGAAAGGATTTCGACTCAGGCGGTCAACGAAGATATTCAGATCATGGAAAAGCATCAGATTGATTATCTGCGTCTGTTTGTTATGACCATGAAGAGTCTGAGAAACAGAAAAGCTGAGGAATTGGAACCGGGCATTTTTCTGCTGGACAATTACGCAGGCGATTACATTGTCAGTTTGTATGCGGGCATTTGGCGTAAAAATTTCATGGAAAAGACACTGACAAAAACGCTGAATGCCTGGCAGTATGAGGTTGCGTTGACGAATATGGCACGACAGCTGAATGCCCGTTGCGCAGATAGCCGACGCGGGGAATTCCCTATTCTTGACGTGATTCGTAAGGGAAAGGTGCTGACGAAGGCACGCAAGTATTTCGATGGGAATCCTATTTATAAAGGTGACCGAGAGGATATGCGAGTTAAAGATGAATGGATGCTTGAATTCCGGACGTGGCTTCGTGAGTGGCTTCCGAAGCCGCTGTTCAATCTCTCAAAGGCAATCATGAGGCGTAGAGGATATACATTTTTTAGCGATAATCAGTAGTGAGGAGTACGAGTGATGCGTATTGTGCAGATTAACGGTGGGGCAAAAGGAAGCACCGGAAAAATCATGATGGGGATTGCCGAGGTAGCAAGAGCGCAGGGACACGAAGTAATGTGCACATCGCCTATCACTACAACGAACCGTGATGCTGGTGAGGACTGCGGCTATTATCGAATCGGAACATTCAATAGTCGTCGGGTAAATGTTGCGCTTGCGAGAATCACAGGATTTAATGGGTGCTTCGCATGGTTTGAGACATATAAACTTTTGAAGAAGATTGATGAATTCAAGCCCGATATTATTCATCTGCACAGCCTTCATAATTCATATATTAATTTGCCAATGCTATTTTCGTATATAAAGAAGCATGAAATTCCGGTTGTATGGACTCTGCATGATTGCTGGGCGTTCACTGGACAATGTCCACATTTTACAATGGCAAAATGTGATAAATGGAGAACAGGTTGTTTTAATTGCCCTCAGTATAAAGAATATCCAGAAGCATTGTATGATAATACAAAGCGAATGTGGAGGTTAAAGAAAGAATGGTTTACTGAGGTAAAAAATTTGACTGTTGTTACTCCGTCAAAATGGCTGGCGAATCTTGTGAATGAATCTTATTTAAATGAATATCCAGTAAAAGTTATTAACAATGGCATCGATTTGCATGTATTTAAGCCAACAGAAAACGAATATAGGAATAAGTGGGGCGTTAAAGAGGGACAGAAAGTTATTTTGGGAGTTTCATTTGGCTGGGGAGTAAAAAAAGGGCTGGATTGCTTTATAAGATTGGCGTCTGAACTAGATGGAAATCTGTTCAAAATTGTTTTAGTTGGAACTGATGAAAAAATTGATAAGAAGTTGCCCGCTAGTATAATAACAATTCATAGAACGCAGAATCAAAAAGAACTTGCAGGCATTTATACCGCAGCAGATGTTTTTGTGAATCCGACCAGAGAAGAAGTTTTAGGATTGGTGAATGTTGAAGCACAAGCATGTGGGATACCTGTGATTACATTTCGCACTGGTGGAAGCCCTGAGTGCATTGATGAGAATTCGGGTGTAGTGGTTGATTCTTATGAAGAAATGTTAGAAGCAATCATAAATAATAACTGTGCCGACGTTAGCCGAATTACGTGCATTAATTCTGCTTGCAGATTTAGTGAAAAGTTGAAATATGGTGATTATATAAAATTATATAGTGATATGGTAGGAGGTTTTTAAAGTATAAATGGTTGAAAAACATGCGCTTCGAGAATTTAAGGTATCTTTCCATGACATCCAACTGTTTGCGGCGTTCTTATTCTTTCTGCTTATTCCATTAAAAAACACTGGAATTATCCACTATGTGATTTGGCTTGGTGTTATTGCAACAACAGCAAATATCGCTTTGACGATTTACAATAACGGCGCAGAAAGAAAATATATAGTATTGTTTTTTGTACTTCTCATTGATATTGTTGTGAGTCTATTTACAACGGATGAACCGTTTGAAAGCGGATTGCTTTATGCCATAGTTTGTTATTTTTCATTATTTTGGGTTATAGCATTAAATAATACGTTTTTGCAGAATAAAAAAACGATTGATACAGTATATAGATTTGGAATACTAAGTGGATTGCTGTTCTCTGCTTATTCACTAATGCCGTTTGCATATTATAGAGATAATAATACAGTTTCACCGACGCTTACATTGTATTTTGGAAACAGCAATCTTGCAGGAATTTATATTTTTGCGGTAATTTGCATTGTCATGATTTATCTAAAAAATGCAAGGAAAAAAGCTTTCGTTGTTATACTTGTTACGTATTTGTTGTATTTACTATGGATGACAGGCGCAAGAACATGTATGATTGCGGCTATATTTGTAGTTGCAAGTGCAATATTGCCTGTAAAAATTAGAATTCCCAAAATGATTGTGGCTCTATGCTTTGCATTTCCAATATTGTTCGTTCCAATGTATCTGATGCTATTTAGAAGTGGATATGCTGACCTAATGATAATGGGCAAGTCACTATTTTCAGGTCGTCAAGGAACATTTACTGACTACCTTTCTTTGTTACGTACTAATTTTCAATGGATAGTTGGAAATTTAGGCGAGGCGAGCTTTGCTAATGCCCATAATGCACCGTTGGCACATCTTTGCTCTACAGGTTTATTGGGAACAATACTCTTTTATGGGATGATGCTTAAAAAAACCTTGGCGTGTTGTGAAAATGATAATCCAGTTGCACGGACTGCTCTGATTTGTATTTTGGGGTTGTTTATTCAATCCAGTGGAGAAGCAAGTATTTTTCTGGGAGGATTTCCGGGAATAGAGTTTGTTTATGTGCTTTTCTATCTGGCGGGAAGGAAGGAGCCTTTATGAAAACTGTAATGGTTTCTAATTTTATGAATCACCATCAGCTTCCTTTCTCACAGGGGATTTTAAGTCAAGATGGTGTGGAGTATACATTTGTTGCCTTAGAAGCGATTCCGCAAGAGAGACTTGACATGGGGTATGAGGATATGAATCACAAATACCCGTTTGTGCTTTGTGCCTACGATTCTGAGGAGAAAAGGCGTCAGGCCGAAAAACTAATTGATGATGCAGATGTAGCGATATACGGCTCATGCCCGGATAGTCTGATTGTGCGCCGCACGAGCAAAGGAAAACTGTGCTTTAAGTTTAGTGAGCGCTACTTTAAGGAGGGAACGGGGCTGTTGCAGATCCCGCACAATTTTGCGAGTGCGTGGAAGCATCTGAAACCGTTTGAAAAGGGACCGTTGTATTTCTGCTGTAGCAGTGCCTATACTGCTGCGGATTTGAATCGCTACACAAATTTTAAGGGAAGAACCTTTAAGTGGGGGTATTTCCCGGAGACCAAAAAATATGATGCCGCTGAATTGATGAAGCGAAAGCTATCGGTTACGTCAGCAGGATGGAAGCATCCTCAGGCTTCAATCCTATGGGCCGGCAGGCTTATAGGATGGAAGCATCCGGATGCTTCCATCGAGTTGGCAGCATCTCTTAAGAAAAAAGGCTACTCCTTTAAAATAAGTATTATCGGCAATGGTGAGATGGAAGCACAGCTTCGTGAAATGATTCGGAGCAAAGGCGTAGAAGATTGCGTAGAAATGCTTGGCGCAATGTCTCCGGACGAAGTACGTGCTTATATGGAAAGAGCTGATGTGTTCCTGTTTACCAGTGATTTTAATGAGGGATGGGGAGCCGTTTTAAATGAATCGATGAACAGTGGATGCGCGGTTGTTGCAAGCCACGCAATTGGCTCAGTGCCTTTCTTAATCAAGGATGGCGTAAATGGTCTGATTTACGAAAACGGGAATCAAAAGCACTTTGAAAAACAGGTCTGTAGATTGTTGGACGATGACGCCTATAGAAGAAAGATGGGCGAGAATGCGTATGCAACGATTTCAGATACATGGAATGCACAAGTGGCATCCGGGCGATTTGTTGCATTGGCGAGGGAAATCATCAAAGGCAACTCGGCGCATACTTTGTTTGAAGATGGTCCTTGCAGCAGCGCAGAAATATTGGATAATGGATGGTATCATGTAAATGAATCTTAAAAAAATGCTGCATTTAAATGGTATCAAGAGAACATTAATTCTGTTTTTGACTAACCATATTTTTGTCGGAACAAAACCGCTTGCGTGCAATATGAAACGAAAATTGCTCTGCGAAATCGGGTGTTCAGTCGGAGATGGAACGACAATTGTTGGCCCTATTGAATGCAAAGGCACCATTACGATTGGGAAAAATTGTTGGATTGGTAAAAACTGCAAGGTTAATGGAAATGGTACCGTCGAAATTGGAGACAACTGCGATCTTGGACCAGAGGTTACATTTCAAACGGGCGGACACGCAATAGGCGACAGGAATCGTAGAGCCGGTCAGGGCGAGATTTATCGTCAGGTGATTGGAAATGGAACATGGATTGGAGGCAGAAGTACGATTTGCAACAATTCAACTGTAGGTAATGGCTGCGTTGTAGCTGCTTGTGCATGTGTGGTACATGATGTGCCGGATAATACCTTGGTTGGTGGTGTTCCAGCAAAAATCATTAGGAGTCTAGAGGCATGAAGATACGAGATTTACTGAGCAGTAAGGTGACAAGAAATGCAAGCTGGATTATTGCCGGACGGGTATATCACATGCTGCTTGCGTTTTTTGTTGGATTACTTACGGCACGATACCTGGGACCAAGCAACTTCGGACTGATTAATTATGCTGCAACATACACATCTTTCTTTGCATCATTCTGTACGCTTGGAATCAATTCGGTTATCGTAAAGAATTTTGTGGATCATCCCGATGAGGAAGGCGAAACAGTTGGATCGGCGATTGTCCTCAGAACGGTTTCCAGCGTCTTATCAGTACTTATGATAGTGTGTATCACGCTGATCGCTGATAAGGGAGAGACTACGACGCACATTGTGGTGTTTCTCTGCGGCATTGGTGTGGTTTTCCAAGTGATGGACACCCTGGACTATTGGTTTCAATCAAAACTTGAATCGAAATACTCTGCTTTTGCGACGGTAATATCCTATACGGTTGTTTCTGCCTATAAAGTGTGGCTGTTGGCAACAGGAAAAAGTGTAGAATGGTTTGCCATTTCGACTTCTATCGACTACATGGTGGTGGCTGTTGTCCTCCTTGTCATGTATAAAAAGCACAATGGCCCACAATTTAAGTGTTCAGTACGTAAGGCAAAAGATTTATTCTTTAGCAGTTATCACTTCATTTTAGCCGGCTTGATGGTCTCGATTTACGGCAGCACTGATAAGTTTATGCTGAAGCAAATGTTGAATGAGTCGGAAGTAGGATTTTATTCAACGGCAGTTTCATTGTGCAGTACATGGGTGTTTTTGCTGACTGCGATAATTGATTCCTTGTACCCGGTTATTTTGCAGTCTTTTGATAATAAGAAGCTGTTTGAACGCAAGAATAAGCAGCTTTACGCGATTGTGTTCTATGTGTCTGTGGGTGTTTCGCTTTTCTTTTCGCTCTTAGCATCTCCAATTGTGAGATTTTTGTATGGTGACGCATATGCCCCTGCTGCAGCTCCGCTGAGAATCATTACATGGTATACAGCATTTTCCTATCTGGGAGTAGCCAGAAATGCATGGGTTGTTTCTTACAGTAAGCAAAACTATCTCAAATATTTGTATATCGGAGCAGCAATAACGAATGTATTGCTGAATGCAATCATGATTCCCTTGTGGGGAGCGTCTGGTGCTGCGTTAGCATCGTTGCTGACACAAATAAGCACAATCCTTTTGTTCCCGGCACTCATAAAAGACCTTCGCCCAAACGTAAAACTGATGATAGATGCAATACGGCTAAAAATCTGATTACTTAACCGGTGCATGTAAAAGGAGATGAAAAAATGCTGATTACAGGTACAGCCACTTGCAAATATTGTGGAAAATTAGTAGAATGGTATTATCAGATTCCCAATCGTATGTCTGATGGTATATACAATGTTGAGGAAATTCCTGAAGGAAAAATTGGTTCGTCTGGAAAGCCATGTCGGCTTGGCGAAAAACGCTATGGAATGAGCTTTTGGTGTCCAAAATGCGGATATCTCAGCAATTTTGAATACGAAAGTGAAATCGATTTTTAACGTAGATAGAAGGAGACAGTTATGTCCACATTCGATAACGCAACCCTAATGATCACCGGCGGTACCGGTTCCTTAGACTTCACAGTTCAAAACAACTCCAGGCTCTTCTAATCCACTTTTTCCTTTCTCTGAGAAGAAGTTTGAAACAAGCCATCATTTCTGGAGGAAGGTCGTTCAGAAAGAGTAAACAAATATTGACAGCTATGACGCTTTAATTGTATGTGTCATAGTAAATAAAAAGAGATGAGGGTTCATTATGGAAGAGAGCGATAGAAAGGAATCAACTATTTCAACGCCGGATCCGCCCTCCAAAACTGACCAAGAAAGAGAAAAGAATATCAATGTTGAACCAATTGGTAACGTTGCCGGATTAAAGTTTTTTCCTGAGCCGCGAATATTCCTAGTCCATGTGCTCCAGACATTCAAAGTGATGGCAGGCGCGGTGATGACATATCTGAAGATTTCGTGTGTTGGTGTCCTGCTTTTTTCGCTTCTATTTTTTATCAGTGGTGTAGATGGACCGATCAAAGAGAGCTGTAAGATTTATTGGAGCTTTGGGACGAGCGGGGCCGCAGTTCCGCGGCTGCTTGCTTTCGTGGAAACGGTCTACCGCGATTTCGTCAGTGTGTGTATGTTGGGAAAAATTGTTGCCGGGCTCATAATTCCCAACAACCCAATTGAATTTTCAAAATTTTTTATAGTGAATAAGAATGGCGAAATACAATTAAGATATTGGATTATGCTTCCGGTTGGCAATCTTTTGCATGCACCGAGACTCCGAATCATGCTAATTAAAGACGAGGAGTTTACGAAGGGGGACGGACCGTTAAATGCCGAAGTCGATGAATCGTGGACTTATTCAGGAATTCGTGGAATACGTACGCATACACTTGACATAGAACTTAGTAAAACCATTTTGAAGGAATTGAAGAAGGAAGAAACAAAGTGCAAAATGGCCTTTATGATTTCTGGTGCTTTGGTAGAAGGTAGGCAGTATTTTTCTGAACAAAAATACACGTATGAAGATTTGTTATATGCTGATGGTTATTTGAATACCCGTAATGATGAAGACCCTACCAATGGAGGTGGGGAGAGTATGCCAGTACTTAAGAAGAAAGGTGAATTTCCGCCAAGGATGTACATGAATTTTAACATGGCATATAGGAAAGAGGGCAATCGTAAGATATATTTCTTCAAACCGTTCAAACCGGTGAGGTTAAAAGGGCAGAAGCTGTGGGACAAGAAATGTGAGAAAATTCTGGATATGAGTGATGACTGGGGAAAATGGGTGTTTTTTGGATTACGGGGGAAGGTCAATCGGCGTATAAATAAAATGGCAATATGGAAATATGACAACAAAAATCCACTGAAACAAATTATTGAGAGATTTAAGAAAAAAGGAGAAAATTAAAATGTCCACATTCGATAACGCAACCCTAATGATCACCGGCGGTACCGGTTCCTTTGGTTCCACCGTCCTGAAGCACTTCCTGGACTCTGACCTGAAGGAGATCCGCATCTTCTCCCGGGACGAAAAGAAACAGGACGATATGCGCCACGAGCTCCAGGCCCGGCACCCGGAGGCCGCCAAGAAGGTCAAGTTCTATATCGGCGATGTCCGCAACCCCCAGTCCATCAAGGACGCCATGCCCGGCGTGGACTACATCTTCCACGCCGCTGCCCTGAAGCAGGTCCCCTCCTGCGAGTTCTTCCCCATGCAGGCGGTTCAGACTAACATCATCGGCACCGACAACGTCCTTCACGCCGCCATTGACGCAGGTGTGAAGCGTGTGGTCTGCCTGTCCACCGACAAGGCAGCCTATCCCATCAACGCCATGGGCATCTCCAAGGCCATGATGGAGCATGTCATCTACGCAAACGCCCGTGTGGCTGCCGAGCGCGGCGGCACCACCATCTGCTGCACCCGCTACGGCAACGTCATGTGCTCCCGCGGCAGCGTCATCCCCCTGTTCATCGACCAGATCAAGGCGGGCAACCCCATCACCATCACCGACCCCAACATGACCCGCTTCCTGATGAACCTGGACGAGGCTGTGGATCTGGTTATGTTCGCCTTCCAGCACGGCAACCCCGGTGACCTGTTCATTCAGAAGTCCGATGCTTCCACCATCGGCGACCTGGCCAAGGCTGTTCAGCAGCTCTTCGGCAACACCGGCACCAACATCATCGGCACCCGCCACGGCGAGAAGCTGTTTGAGACCCTGATGACCCGCGAGGAGCGTCTGCGCAGCGAGGATATGGGCCACTACTTCCGCGTTGCTGCCGACAACCGCGACCTGAACTACGACAAGTTCGTGGTCAAGGGCGAGGTCCATACCATGGCCGACGAGTCCTACACCAGCCACAACACCAACCGTCTGGATGTGGAAGGCACCGTCAAGAAGATCATGACCACCGAGTACGTCCAGAACGAGCTGAAGGGCATCCCCAATGTCTAAGGAAAAGCTCCTGCTGGTGGGGGCAGGCGGCTTCGGCCGGGTGGTCTCCGAGCTGGCCTGGCAGAGCTACGACTGCGCCTTTGTGGACGACGGCGCCCCGGTCGGCACCCCGGTCTGCGGCATCCCCGTCGTCGGCACCGTCGCCGACCTGCCGGAGCTGCGCCGAAACTATGCCCGCCTGGTGGTGGTCATCGGCAACAATGAATTCAGAGCGCAGCTCTACCGCCGGGCGGCGGCCCTGGGGTACGAATTCCCGAATCTCATTGCCCCCAGCGCCTATATCAGTCCCTATGCATCCCTGGGCTGGGGCTGCGTTGTGCTGAACAACGCCCTGATCCAGAACGGCGCAGCCGTCGGCAACGGCGTCCTCATCAACCCCGGCGTGGAGATCCACCAGGACGGTACCGTGGGTGACTTCTGCCTGATCTACACCAATTCCGTGGTCCGCACCGGCGCAGCAGTCGGCCGCTGCGCTCGCATCGGCAGCAACGTGACCGTCTGCAACAACGCGGCCGTCCCGGACGGCGCAGACGTACCCGACTGCACCGCAGTACATTCAGAGGTGAAACAATGAACATTTTGGTAACAGGTGCCAAGGGCATGGTGGGAACCGCCCTGTGCAACAACCTGAAAAACATCCGGGACGGCAAAAACAAGACCCGCCCCGCTCTGCATATTGACGAGATTTACGAATACGATCTGAGCTCTACTCCGGAAGAGCTGGACGCATATTGCCGGAAAGCTGACTTCGTCTTCAACCTGGCCGGTGTCAACCGCCCGGAGAACCCGGAGGATTTCATGAAGGGCAACTTCGGCTTCGCATCCGACCTGCTGAACTGCCTGAAAAAGCACGGCAACAAGGCGACCATTATGCTGTCCTCCTCCATCCAGGCAACCCTGGCCGGACGCTTCGGCAACAGCGAGTATGGCCGCAGCAAGAAGGCAGGGGAGGAGCTCTTTTTCGCCTACGCCCAGGAGACCGGGGCCAAAGTGGCCGTCTACCGTTTCGTCAACCTCATGGGCCACAGCCGCCCCAAGTACAATAGCGCCGTCTCCACCTTCTGTTGGGCCGTGGCCAACGATGAACCCTTCACCGTCAACGACCGCAGCACGGAGCTGGAGCTGCTGTACATCGACGACCTGGTGGAGGGCATGTTCGACCTGCTGGAAGGCAAAGAGCAGCACTGCGAGTTCGATGGTGTGGAGACCGTCCTGAAGCCCGACGGACGCTACTGCTGCGTCCCCGTGACCCACAAGGTCACATTGGGTGAGATCGTGGACCTGCTGCAGCAGTTCAAGGCACAGCCGACGACCCTGATGATGCCGAAAATGCCCGATGGCAGCTTTGCCAAGAAGCTGTATTCCCTGTATCTGACCTATCTGCCCACGGATAAGTTCAAGTATGCCTTGAAAATGAATGCGGACGACCGGGGCTCCTTTACCGAGCTCATTCACACCGCCGACTGCGGCCAGGTGTCCATCAACATCAGCCGCCCCGGCATCACCAAGGGCCAGCACTGGCATAACTCCAAATGGGAGCTGTTCATCGTGGTGGCCGGTCACGGACTGATTCAGGAGCGGAACATCAATACCGGCGAAATGGTGGAGTTTGAGGTTTCCGGGGATAAGGTCGAGGCGGTCCATATGATCCCCGGCTGGACCCACAACATTATCAACCTGTCCGAAACGGAAAATCTGGTAACGGTCATGACCTGCAACGAGATCTTTGACCCGAAACACCCGGACACCTTCTTTGAGCCGGTGTGAGAGGAGAAAAACAATGGCTGATTATAGTAACATTTCCTTTAAGAATAACGGCAAGCTGAAGCTGCTGATCATCGTGGGCACCCGCCCGGAGATCATCCGCCTGGCGGCTGTCATCAACAAAACCCGGAAATATTTTGACGTGATCCTGGCGCATACCGGTCAGAACTATGACTACAACCTGAACGGCGTGTTCTTCCACGATCTGCAGCTGGCAGATCCGGAGGTCTACATGAATGCCGTGGGTGCAGACCTGGGTGAGACTATGGGCAATATCATCTCCGAGAGCTACAAGCTGATGGTGGCCATCCAGCCGGACGCCGTTCTGGTGCTGGGCGACACCAACAGCTGCCTGAGCGTCATTGGGGCTAAGCGACTGCACATTCCCATTTTCCATATGGAAGCCGGCAACCGCTGCAAGGACGAGTGCCTGCCGGAGGAGACCAACCGCCGCATCGTGGACATCATCTCCGATGTAAATATGGCATATTCCGAGCATGCACGCCGCTATCTGGCGGATACGGGCTTGCCCAAGGAGCGCACCTACGTCACTGGTTCTCCTATGGCGGAGGTACTGCATCAGAATCTGGAGAAGATCGAGGCGTCTGATATCCACGCCCGCCTGGGTCTGGAAAAGGGAAAGTATATCCTGCTCTCTGCCCACCGGGAAGAGAACATCGACACAGAGAAGAACTTCACCTCTTTGTTCACTGCAATCAACAAAATGGCCGAAAAGTACGATATGCCCATCCTTTACTCCTGCCATCCCCGCAGCCGCAAGCGTCTGGAGCAGAGCGGCTTCGTGCTTGACAAGCGCGTCATTCAGCATGAGCCTCTGGGCTTCCATGATTATAACTGCTTGCAGATGAACGCCTTCTGCGTAGTGTCTGATAGCGGTACCCTGCCGGAGGAGAGCAGCTTCTTTACTTCCGTGGGCCATCCGTTCCCGGCAGTCTGCATCCGCACCAGCACCGAACGCCCCGAAGCACTGGACAAGGGTGACTTCATCCTCGCCGGCATCGACGGCGACCATCTGCTGCAGGCCGTTGACGTGGCAGTCGAGATGAACAAGAACCGTGATCTGGGCATCCCTGTGCCGGATTATGTGGATGAGAACGTGTCCGATAAGGTGGTCAAGATCATCCAGAGCTACACCGGTGTGGTCAATAAGATGGTGTGGAGGAAGTACTGATTCGAAAAAACGGGCACGCGGGTAGAGATGATCTCGTATTGCATTGAATCTATATGGATTGTTATTTTGTTGCCCAAAACGGCATTGGAAAAGAGTGAAACCGCGTCTGTACGTCTATGCAGATCCTCGTAAAAAACGGTCGTAACTTTGTATGCTTGCTGCTCGTTGCCATCAACTACCAAATAGATTTGCGGTATGTCCAACGTAGACAGGTCGCTGCCACTTTGGGATAGGCGTATCTGGTAAGTGTGGACCTCCCTGTCATAAAACGCGGAAACGCCCCCAACATCGCCATGTTTCCTTGTAGGCAAATAGTACCGCATCGTCAATTCGTAGTTTAAATCTATTTTGGCGAAGTTTTACCCAAGCACATTTGCAAAAGCAACATAGAATCCACTTGGTTTTTGATTTTCTTCTGGTAATCTGATTTAATACTCCTATTGCATTTCAGGACTAAAATGTTTACAATATTCAAAAAAACTGGGGAGTGTGTGAAGTGAAGAAAAAAATATTTATTCCTCTTGTTGTTTTTTTGATAGGAACGTGTCTTGCAGGTCTAATCGTATACAAAACAAATCTTCTTCAAAAAGAAAATAAACTCACAATAACGCAATTGAATGCAGCAACCTATGGTGAACGTATCAAACAGGAAATTTCTGATGGAATTGAGATTGCTCATACGTTACAGCAACTGCTGATTGACGAAAATGGGACCATTAACAAATTTGATACGATTGCGAACAATTTAATGAGTGATTCTGTAGCAAGCATACAGCTTGCTCCAAATGGTGTTGTGACGGATATATATCCGGAAGAGGGAAACGAAGCAGGGAAGATTGATCTGCTTAATGATAAGGAGCGAGGAAAAATATCCTGTTATGCAAGAGATGATCATATACTGATTACACAGGGACCATTCGAATTAGAACAGGGTGGAGAAGGAATTGCCGTTCGCAATCCGGTTTATTTGGAAGATGGAACGGGACAGGAGTATTTCTGGGGATTTACGATTGTTATTCTGCGTGTTCCGGATGTTTTTTCAGGGTCGCTCAGTGCAGTATCAGAATTTGGATATGAGTATAGGCTTTCCAAAACAGTTGCTCCATGGGATGACACTTATGAAATCGTTTCTCAGTCAGATGATAAATTAACTTCTCCCATTTCTTATGGATTTACTATAGGTGAGGAAAAATGGAAATTTGAATTAATGCCGAAGGAAGGCTGGGAAAATAAAAAGTCTGTAATTCTGCTTGGAGGAATTCTTAGTGTTATCGTCCTGCTACTGACAGGTCTTACCTTTGCGATCCTTAAGTACAGAGAAAATAAGATCAAATTTCAAACTTTGGCGAATATGGATGCTCTGACTAATATTTATAATCGTTATGGTTTTGATACGCTGGCAGAGAGGATGATTACAAAAAATCCAAGGAATCATTATATTGCTGCATTACTAGACGTAGATGATTTTAAACTTATCAATGATGTTTATGGACACACATACGGAGACCGTGCCTTAAAAAATCTGGCTGACAGCATGAAAAAGTTTTTTCCGTCTGATGTATTGTTGGGACGAAATGGAGGAGATGAGTTCTGCGTCCTTATACCGAATTGTACTTATGAAGATGCAAAAGAAAAGTTAACGCAATTTACAAAGACACCGAAAACATTTTTGTATAAAGGAGAAGAACATTCTTTTTATATTTCTCTCGGCTATGCGGAATATCCACGGAGTGGATCAAATCGTTCCCAACTCATGCGATGTGCAGATGCAGCACTTTATGAAATAAAACTACATGGAAAAAATGGATGTATGGCATATCGGGAAGGACTTCAATCAGGAGTCCGTAAACAACTGGGATTTGCGCTTAAAGATGTTTCAGAACATCTTCCGGGTGCATTTGTTATTTATAAAGCGGATAAAAAAGATGATGAATTGTTTTACGCCAACCGTGAATTTCTTCATATGACAGGATACAAAAATTTGGATGAATTCTTTTCACATACAAAGAAAAGTTTTCGAAACCTGATCCGGGAGGATGAACAAAAACAGATGGAATCCAGCATCTGGAAACAGATTGACGGTGGCAATGAAAATGACTATATTTATTTTCATATGAGAAAAAGTGACGGTTCTTATATTTCTGTTCTTGACCATGGAAGAATTGTGGAGACACCTCAATATGGCAGGGTGTTTTATGTAATGTTTATAGATTGGGAAGATATACATATTCATTACAGTGATTTAATCATCTAGAATTAGATTGTTGGTGTTCTAGGTGGTATATTAATCGCCTGCCTGACTTCAAAAGAAGAAACTTGATTGTTCGTTAGCAGAGTATTTTACGATTGATGAGGGATTATGCGTTCAAATTATGAATATAGGTTCTTTTGATAATGAGCCAGCAACCGTTGCTCTTATGGATCCTTAGTAGTCAATTTTTTCAAGAATGACTTTTAATAGTTCATTGCGTTCCGTATTGGTCATGTGGTCATATCACTGAGCCGCTGGACAGCCAGCCCAGAAAAATAGAAGTTTTTGAATTTGTGCGTACAGTCCAGCGAAGTGAAGTTGAAAATATCCGTCATATAGCCGCCGTGCTTCCGAATACAGGGGAGCACTTCGTCAAAAACCCAATGTTCAAATTTTTCGGCACCGGGCAGTTTGCTGTGGACAATCAGCCGGTACAAGTCTCCCTCGGAGATGTAAGAGAGCGTCTGGGTGCCGCCGGAGGTAAGGGTGTCGCGTTTCACGACACCCTTACAGTGCCGCTGCAAAGCGGAGCGGGGATTGGAATATCCCAGGGCCGTTGCCGCATCACTGGCACAGAACAGATACTTCCCGTTTTCAGCCAGAATCCGCATCTGCCCAAATTCCGGGCTGCTGAATACCTCCAGATTCAGATTTTCCTTTGTTGTCATGTGACTCCTTCCTTTTCGGGACAATTCGGTGGCCCGCTCACCGTGAGATGGTTTGCTTTTCCGAAGAAAAACAAAAAGAGCGATTATTCTTGCTTGAAAAGGCAGCAAGGGATAATCGCTCTATGTATTTTGGCAGAATATTGAGTTGTTTTGGGAAGTGCAAAAAGGGTGTCGTGAAATGCGACACCCTTTTGACGAGAGCATATCTCAGATTATGCAGTAGAGATTTTTACCACACATCCTGAATGTTGTTTTCTACAATGTTGAAGCTCGGATAGTTTTTTCTTGCGAATATCAGCGTAGTCTTCACAGATGCCTATACCGATGCCTATTGGCATTTCACTACAGCCTTTTTTCCACGGAAAGCAATTCCAATTTTTACGATAGAATGTACACCGAGACTGTGTAATTCCGTATCGTACTTTTTATCATCCATCTGACGAAGCGCGGCATCCGCCAGTGTGTCCAGGTCGGCGTGTGCGTCGTTGGTATGCTTGAATTCAAAGAGAAAACCAGGAAGCCCATTTACTTGTGGGGTTAGCTGGATATCAAAGCGGCCCAAACCGGATTCCCGGTTGGAGCGAACCTGATAACGGTTTCCAAGTACGGCGCAGAGTCCCAGCATCATGCCATGGTAAAAGCTTTCGTTGGCACTGTCCATAGAGGAGATGCTGTGCAGCATAAAATCCTCCAATAGGTTTTGCAGCTTCACGGCATCCCCGGAGAAAATGGCCTGCTGGATGGAGATGGCAACGCCGTTTTGGTTGGTACGGTTCAAAACCTCTTTTTCGTAGACATAGGCAATTTCCTTATTGGGGATGGCGACATCACACATAAAGTTGCCGTCAAACTGGGGATAGACTGCGGCGACTTTCAAATAACCGGCGATCAGCAAGAAACTATAGATACTGAATGGATTGCTCTGCACCTCCGGGTAAATGACGCTGGTATCCACATAGGTGGTGATTTTTTCCCCACACAGCAGTTTGTGCAGCCCCTCTGTGATTTCCGGTGTTGCGGCGGAAATGATTTCCCCGATAATGTCGTTGCTGCCGGTAGACTGCCAGAAGGCTTTCGGAAAGCAGTTGTCTGAAACGTAGTTGATGACTGACCAGGGATTGAAAATGTCAGAATTTCCGAATCTGTATCCGTCATACCAGTCACAGACCTCCTGAAATTTATCCGCTTTCCCGTAATATTGCAGCAGCCCTTTTACCTCGTCCGGTGTGAATCCAAAGTATTCGCTGAAGGGATCGTCCAGAATGGAGTTGGTTTTCAGATTATTCAACCCACTGAAAATGCTCTCTTTTGCCACACGTAGGATTCCGGTTAAAAAACCATAGGCAAGGCTTGGATTGTCCTTCAGTCCGCCTGAGAAGAAATTCCGCATGAAGCCCACGATCTCATCGTAAAAATTACAGCTGTGTCCCTGCTGGATTGGTGTGTCATATTCGTCTATGATGATAATGGCTGGGCACCCGTAATGCTTCTGGAGCATCCGGGAAAGATCCTTTAGAGAGGCCGTTAATCCAACCTCCGAGACTTTTCCGCTGGCCAGCTGGTCATATATCTCTTTATCGTAGTTGTTGCATTTGCTGCTGGTGCCCAGCTCCTCATGACGTTGGGCCTCGATTGCCACAAGGCTCCGAATGGAAGCAATGGTTTCTTCCCAGGTGCCGAATTTTACATCTTTGAACGTTAGAAAGATGACAGGGTATTTTCCCTGTTCATTTCGATAAGACTGCCCACAGGCCCAGATTTTCTTGTCGCGGAAGTAAACAGAGGTATCTTCTTCTGTCCGTTCAAAGAATGTGCGGAGCATATCCATATTCAAGGTCTTGCCGAAGCGCCGGGGGCGGGTGAACAGGGAGACCTTCGGCTTTGTATCCAGAAAATCCCGAATCAGCAGGGTTTTATCTACATAATAGTAATCTGTTGTAGCGGCTTTGAAGTCGGATACACCGATTGGAAGCGGCTTTTTCCGTTCTTTGCGAAGGACTGCGTCTTCAGGAATCATCCAGCTGCGCCCATCTTTGACCGCTCCCGGAATTTCTCCACGCATACACATTTGCTGAATTCTGCGTGGAGTAATACCAACGGCTTTGGCAGCATCCGAACAAGACAGGTATTTCATAGCGCACCTCCAAAGTTGTTTCTAAGATGATTATACCCGTTGAAACGAAATAGGTCAACAGTAATTTCGCATCTATTTCGCACTACTGAGAAAGGAGTATAGACGAAGCTAATGCGAGGGTGTTCGTAAATGATTTAGGCTCCATGGGCGTACAAGCAGCGAATCCATGAACGGCAGATTTTAGAATAGTGAAAGGGTGTCGCATTTCACGACACCCTTTCGTTCCTTCGTAAGTCTTGATTAACAGATTATAATTGAGGAAACATCTGTTTTAATAGCGTAGGTATCATCACGTTACTCACACATGGGTGACCGCCCCAATGAGCTTGCCATCCTGTAAAATGGGGATGCCGGACACGGGTGATCAGCATTATGGGCAACATGATATGTTTGTAAAGCCTTTTCATTTGTACTGTTGAAAGCCGATTGCTTTATTTTGCGCTGTATGGTAAAATACCCAAAGAAAAAGGTGTGTTTCGTTTCATGAGAATGGGGGATTTGCAAATGCTGATGAACAGTGGCGAGTACTTGGATTTGGTACAGAGTATCAAGCAGGAAATCCAAAGTGCGCAATATAGGGCAGCGCTGAATGTCAATAGGGAACTGATATGCCTGTACTACGATATTGGGTCAGCCATTAACGAGCATAAAACCTGGGGAAATAAATTTATTGAGAACCTTGCTACAGACATTAGGCTGGCATTCCCGGAAGCAAAAGGGTATTCGGTGCGAAATCTCAAATACATGGCGAAATTTGCGCTCCGTTTTCCGAACTTTGAAATTGTGCAAGCGGCGCTTGCACAAATAACGTGGTATCATCATATTGCATTGATGGATAAGGTGAGGACAGCGAAGGAGCACATTTGGTATGCCAATCAAGCAGCTGGGAACGGGTGGTCACGCAATGTTTTGGTACACCAAATTGAGATAGGGCTCTATCAACGCCAAGCGCTGGCTAAGAAAATAGCAAATTTTGAAGAACGCTTACCCTCCCCGCAAAGTGAGCTTGCCGCGCAGACGATGAAGGACCCCTATGTGTTTGACTTTATCCCGTTTAAAGAAGATATGATGGAGCGGGATATTGAACAGGCACTTGTGAAAGATGTTACAAAGCTACTGTTGGAACTGGGAACAGGATTCGCTTTCCTTGGAAACCAATATCACCTGAATGTGGGCGGAGATGATTTTTATATTGATCTGCTGTTTTACAATCTGAATCTTCGCTGTTATGTGGTGATCGAACTGAAAACCGGTGAATTCAAGCCGGAATACGCCGGACAGCTGAATTTCTACCTTTCGGCGGTAGATGGGATTCTGAAAAAGGAGAACGATCATCCTTCTATTGGTTTGCTGCTGTGTAAGAGCAAAAATGATTTGGTAGCGGAATATGCGCTCAAGGATATGTCCAAGCCTATGGGTGTCAGTGCGTATAAAGTAACCAGCAGTTTGCCGGAAGAACTGCAACGGCAACTGCCATCGATTGAAGACATTGAAAAACGGATTCAAAGGGAATGATTGCACGGGGATGAGAATTACCATCCCTGTATTCATTAATTGAAATTTGACAAACACAATTCCTCTCCCAACTGAAGGTTGAGTTTGATAATTCTACTTACGGTTCGTGTACAAGAATGAGTAGAAACTGTACAGTAACCCGTGAAAGGAAGTATATTTTATGAATCAAATTGATACAGGAAGGTTTATTGCTGGTTGTAGAAAAGAAAAAGGTTTGACACAAGCGCAATTAGCGGAAAAGTTAAATATTACTGACAGGGCTGTTTCCAAATGGGAGACAGGAAAATGTATGCCTGATTCCTCTATCATGTTGGAACTTTGTAATATTTTAGGAGTTACCGCTAACGAATTGTTGAGCGGCGAGCGGATAGAAAAGAATCATTACGAAGAAAAGGTCAATGAAAATCTCATCGAATTGAAAAGAAAAGATGAGAACAACATGAATAAGAATGTAATAATTTCAATAATATACACAATTGCTATGTTAATTGGCATTATGGTATGCTGCATATGTGATATCTCTGTTTCAGGAGCATTGACATGGTCGCTTATCGTGCTTAGTTCTGTACTGGTTACATGGATAGCATCCTTTCCGGTTATATTGTTAGGGAAGAAGGGGATATTCGTGGCGATGATTGCTAGTAGTATCATTATGGTCCCATTTATGTATATATTAAGTATTTTGATAAAAGTGAATGAGATATTTAGCATTGGTGCAATCATGTCAATTATTTCACTCGCATTCCTTTGGATAATTTATGTTTTATATAATCGACTTAAGGAACGAAAGATTTTGGCAACAGGAATCACATTCTTGCTTGCTATTCCATTTACACTTTTGATAAATAGTACATTGTCAAAAATGATTGGCGAGCCGGTAGTTGATATTTGGGATATATTATCTGTATTTATTTTGTTGATGATAGCTATTGCTTTTATAATTGGAGATTGTGTTCGAAGAAAGGGGAGTGTAAGATAAGATTTTAGCCACACCTAATTCCAGTTTATCGAACTAGCTCTCCCGGAAAACCTCTTCGGGAGAGCTGTTTTTTATCCCGCTGCCCGGAGCATATTCTCGATAAAAATTCCATAGCCAATCTCCGGTGCGCCCACCAGCACATGGGTCACCGCCCCAATGAGCTTTCCATCCTGGATGATGGGGCTGCCGCTCACGGGTGATCGGCATTATGGACAACATGATATGTTTGTAAAGCCTTTTCGTTTGTACTGTAGAAAACCGATTGTTTTATTTTGCGCTGTATGGTAGAATATCCGGAGAAAAAGGTGTGTTTCGCTTCAAAAGATTGGGGGATTATTATGAAGCTAAGTATTACAGATTATGAAAATTACCTGTAGTTCCATTGTTTTATCTTTTGGAGATACAAACGATGAGAGAATTGAAGAAGCAGTACTCTGATATATATAGTTAATAAATAGAGGTGCATATGCTATGCCAGGTATACTCGTGGTTGAAGATGATGAAAATTTAAATCGTGGAATTACATTCTCACTGAAAAAATCCGGATATGAGGTTTTTTCAGCAGAATCAGTGAAAAAAGCGAAAAGAATTGCAAGTGATAATAATGTGGATGTTACCATTTGTGATGTGAATCTTCCGGATGGGAATGGACTGGAATTTGTAAGGTGGATGAGATGCAATTATAATACATACATTATTTGTCTTACAGCACTAGATCAGGAGATGGATCAGGTCATGGGATATGAAGCAGGGGCAGATGATTATATTACAAAGCCGTTTAGTCTTTCGGTACTTCTTTTGAAAATAGAAGCACATTTCCGCCGCAGACAGGAGAAAACG
>ERZ824600.501-NODE-501-length-58334-cov-8.724944_pt1 | contig 58334 bp, 57 predicted proteins | sample MGYA00519933_ERZ824600 | MGnify/ENA primary metagenome ERZ824600 (study PRJEB31778, sample SAMEA3449178) | human gut metagenome | biome: human gut; feature: human-associated habitat; material: faeces | place: United Kingdom | collected 2010/2012 ...
AGAGGCGAGCTTGAACGTTCGGCAATCAATGTACTTAATATGATATTAAAGCTTGAATATTAATATTATTTTACCGGCAAGTTCAAAAATATATTTAAGCACAAAAAATCCCCGAAGAAAATAAATCTTCGGGGATTTTTATTTGAAACATTACTTTTTAAGTTTAATGCCTTGTAAATCAAGCTTATCGATAACAGTATTAACGATATCCATAACTTCTTCACGGGTAAGAGTTTTCTCTGGATGAGAGAATGTTATACGTGTTGTGATTGACTTAGCGTCGCCGTCACAATAAGTATCAACAACCTCAATCTTTTTAACAAGGTTGCTCTTAGCATCTTCAATAGCAGACTTGATAGGTGCGAACTTATCTGTTACGAATGAAAGGTCGATTTCCATTGCAGGATATTTTGACGGCTCTTCATAAGTAATGCTATCGTTAGCAATTTGCGCAAATTCATGAATGTCAATTTCAGCAAATACGATTGAAGCCTTTTTATCAAGTTTCTTTGATACTACAGGGTGAACGATACCGATAGTACCGAGTTCCCTACCGTCGCAAATAATTTTATTAAGATTTCTTGGGTGCTCATAAGAATGAGCCTTAGCGGCAGGGGCATAATCAAGTGATTTGTGTTTAATGTTATCGGTAAATGTTGCAAGCATATCACGAAGTTCAAAATAAAGCTTTTCAACATTCTTTGTTTTGCTAAAGAGAGTAATTGCAAGCGTTTTATGCTCATCAACAAGACCGTCACTCTTAAAACCCTTAGCAACTCTGCCAATCTCAAATACGCCGAAATCAGGCGCATAAGAGGTATTATATTTAACCTGGCAAAGCTGAGTCGGAACTATTGAGTTACGAATAGTTTCAATATTAGGATTTGTCGCATTAACAAGCTTAATATTATCCTCAACCTCGATGCCGAGAGCTTTATATTCGTCATAATAAGCCCAAACGTAAGAATGAAGTTCGTGAAGATTGAAATGATTTACAAGAATGTCCTTAATCTTATCCTCATCTGTCTTTTCGATAGTGGGACGAACAGGATAAAGAGGAGCAACGGCGGTATGAATTGCAAAATTATCATAGCCGTAAATTCTTGTAATTTCCTCGATAATATCAGCTTTGATTGTAACATCTTTAGTAGCTCTCCAACTTGGAACAACCACACTGAAATTATCGTTATCAACCTTAGCGTCAAAGCCTAATGAAGAAAGAGTTGAAATAATGGTATCGTTGTCAATTTCAATACCTGTATATTTATCAACAAATGCCTTATCAAAGTCAAGCTCAACGGTATCATAATGAAAAGCATATTCATCTGTAAGAGATGATACAACCTTAACGTCCTTATCAACGTCAGTCATAAGCTTAACAAAACGGGCAATGGCCGGAACTGTCATTTCAGGGTCAAGGCACTTTTCATATCTCATTGAAGCGTCTGTTCTGTGAGCAAGGCGAACTGTTGACTTACGGATTGAAACGGCATTAAACGTTGCAGATTCAAGAGTAAGAGTATGGGTATCATCAACAATTTCGCTGTCAAGGCCGCCCATAATACCTGCAATTGCAACAGGCGTATTATCGTTGCAAATCATAAGTGTATTTTCATCTATATTTCTTTCAACACCATCAAGAGTTTGGAAAGTGAAAGGAGTATCAAAACGTTTAATTCTAATCTTTTCAACCTTGCGGGAATCGAATGCGTGCATAGGCTGACCCATTTCAAGCATAAGGTAATTAGTAAGGTCGGCAAGGAAGTTAATAGCTCTCATTCCGCAATAGAAAAGACGGATACGCATATTAACGGGAGATACGCTTGTGTTAATATTTTCAACCTGAAGGCAAGAATATCTTTGGCAAAGCGGGTCCTCAATTTTCATATCAACCTTAGGCAAATTATTATATTGAGTTAAATCAACGGTTTCAAGCGGTTTAAGTTCTCTGCCTGCAAGAGCAGCAAATTCACGGGCAATACCGTAATGACCCCAAAGGTCGGGACGGTTTGTAAGAGATTTATTATCAACCTCAAAAATGATATCGTCAACCTGATAAGCTTCTTTAATATCGGTACCGTTTGGCAAATCGTCTGTAATTTCCATAATACCGCTGTTATCGTCAGAAATACCGATTTCGCTTTCACTGCAACACATACCGTTTGAGATAAAGCCAGCAAGCTTTCTCGGTGCAATCTCAATATCACCGATTTTAGCGCCAACCTTTGCAAAAGCGGTTTTAAGACCTACTCTTACGTTAGGTGCGCCGCAAACAACATCTGTAAGCTCACCGTCACCTGCGTCAACCTTAAGAAGATGAAGTTTTTTTGAATCAGGGTGATTTTCTACAGATTTAATTTCAGCAACAACGATACCACTGATATCCGAACCCTTGAAGAAAATCTCGTTTTCAACCTCTGCGGTGGAAAGAGAGAAACGATGGATAAGGTCAACCTTATCAAGACCTGTAAAATCAACAAAGTCTGAAATCCAATTCATTGATAAAAACATATTTAATTCCTCCCCTCTTAATTTTCGTCGTCAGTAAACTGCGATAATGTTTTCAAGCTACCGCTGTTTAAATCACGAATGTCTTTAATTCCGTATTTCATCATAACAAGCCTTGTAAGACCTAAGCCAAATGCAAAGCCTGTATATTCATCAGGGTCAATTCCGCCTGCTTTAAGAACCTCAGGATGAATCATTCCGCAAGGGCAAAGTTCAAGCCAGCCGCTGTGCTTACAGCTCGGACAGCCTTCGCCGCCGCAGATAAGGCAACTGATATCAAGTTCAAAGCCCGGCTCTACAAACGGGAAGAAGCCCGGACGAAGTCTAACCTTAATATCCTTTTGGAATACTTCTGAAAGCATAGTTTTCATAAAGTAAATAAGATTTGAAATAGAAATATTCTTATCAACCATAACGCCTTCCATTTGGAAGAATGTATTTTCGTGGCAAGCGTCCGTCGCTTCATTTCTAAAGCATCTGCCCGGGAAAATAGCCTTAATAGGTACACCGTCATTAACAAGCGCATCTCTGTACTTCTTATAAATAGCGTTTTGAGCGGCAGAAGTCTGGCTCTTTAAAAGCTGACCGTTAGTAAGATAATATGTATCCTGCATATCACGTGCCGGGTGATGCTTAGGAATATTAAGCGATTCAAAGCACTCATAATCTGTTACAATCTCGCTGTAATCCTCAACAGTAAAGCCCATTGACTTAAATATTCTTTCACATTCTCTTTGAACAAGAGTAATCGGGTGATATGAGCCTCTATCCATAACCGGCGGCATAGAGAGGTCAAACTCAGGCATAAGCTCGATTTCCTTTTGAATTTCCTTTTCCTTAAGTTCCTGAGTTTTCTCTGTAATTTTTTCGTTTACAAGACCTTTAAGCTCATTGACCTTTTGACCGAATACCTTTCTTTCATCATTAGAAAGCTCTTTCATACCCTTAAGAAGGTCTGTAACGCTGCCCTTTTTTCCAAGATATGATACTCTGATATTTTCAATATCTGCAAGATTATCAATCTTTTCAAGTTCGGATACAAACTTTTCTTTTAGTTCTAAAATTTTGTTATCCATAATTTCCTCCGTTTTTTAACAATAAAAAAATCGCCTCATAAAAATGAGACGAATTATATCCGTGGTACCACTCAAATTGCACAAACAATGTGCCACTCAAAATCCTTAACGCAGATATACGCCCTACTTTTCATAGGAAGCTCGTGAGTCGAAATTCATTGATAAAAGCAATACGGTACTTTCAGCATATACACCGTTCTCTGAAAAAGCAAAATTATCAACTACTTTTGGCTTGCGCCCTCAGTCATTGCATTTAATTTATACAAAGATTTTAAACCAAAAAGTGTTTTAAGTCAAGTATTTTCGAAATGAAATTTAAAAAAGGTATTGTAATTTTAGGCAAATATGTATATAATTAGTGTATAATGCTTTATAGGGAGGTGACTTTACCATGACTGATAAAACTATGACTTTTAGAATTGGTGACGATCACGAAGATGTTATGAAAGAAACTTTGACAGAAGTTTTTGACGCTTTGCAGGAAAAGGGCTACAACCCTATCAACCAAATTGTAGGTTATATTCTTACAGAGGACCCAACATACATCACTACTCATAACAATGCAAGAAGCTTGATAAGACGGCTTGACCGAGACGAGCTTTTGGCTGCAATGGTAAAGTCCTATCTCGATTAAAATTAAAGGAGGGTTATCTTTGGCAGAAAGCAAGAAGGAAAAAATCCTTGAATACAAAGGTAAGCCTTTGGTAAGATGTGGCAAAACAATTTACTACGGCAGTATGAGCGACCCTTATGTAATTTGTCTTAACATTCTCAGCGATGAGGATATAAAGGGATTAAAGGTATCGGGCAAGGTTGCAATCCAGCTTATTGATACTGACCCGTCGGTTACATCACCAAAGGAAAAGATTATTAAAAAAAGTGAAAAGCAAGGTCTTTTCAATGCACTTGATTTAGGTGCAGTTTGGCTTGAAAGAGCTTTAAAAAAGCAATAATCTATGGAATTAAGCGTCGTATAAACGGCGCTTTTTTTATTTTCACTGTAAATAAAATACCTTTTAAGCGCTATAGTCTATTAATTATATAAATGCTTTAAAGCATTGTAGTATTTAAAAATTTATGATATAATAAACGTCTATGATATAACTTAAGGGGAAAATTATGTCCAATATAATAGTAGCTATTTATAATTTCCTATGGGGAGATTTAATTACACTGAATTTTAAAGGAACAAGTATCGGTATTCCTTTGCTTGTAATCCTTCTTATTCCGACGGGTATTTATTTTACCGTTCGCACAAGATTTATGCCGATTAGGAAATTGCCGCAAATGGTGAGAGCGCTCGGCGAAAAGAAAGACGATAAAAGCAATCTGTCAACCTTTCAAACGCTGATAGTATCAACTGCTACAAGGGTTGGTATGGGTAATCTTGTCGGCGTTGTTGCGGCAGTATCTGTCGGTGGCGCAGGCGCAGTATTTTGGATGTGGGTTTCGGCATTTTTAGGTGCGTCAACCGCTTATGTTGAGGGCACGCTTGCCCAACTCCACAAGAAAAAAGACCCGCTTTACGGCGGCTATCACGGCGGTCCTGCTTACTACATTCACGACTTTGTGGAGCAAAAGAGAAAGAAAAAAATCAAAAAATCTTTTATTGCAATTTTATTTGCGATTTTCGGTTTAATTTGCTGGTGCGGAATAAGTCAGGTTGTCAGCAATTCCGTTACCTCGGCTTTTAAAAATGCTTTTTCAATTCCTCCGATTTACACAACCGTTGTACTTGTAATTATTGCGGCTGTAATTGTGCTTAGAAAAAACGCAACGGTCAGGGTGCTTGATATTATTGTGCCGATAATGGCAGTCGTATATTTTCTTGTAACAATATTTATTATAGTTAAGAATATTAACTTAATGCCGGGTGTATTTGAAAGAATATTTAAAGAAGCGTTTGGACTGAAGCAGGTTGCGGGTGGCGGCTTCGGTGCTGTTTTAATGAACGGAATTAAGCGTGGCTTATTCTCTAACGAAGCAGGCTCAGGTTCGGCTCCCTGTGCGGCAGCGGCGGCAGAGGGCAAGAAGCCTCAAACAGTCGGTATGGTTCAGTCGCTCGGAGTGCTTATTGATACAATCGTTATTTGTACCTGCACGGCTATGATAATGCTTTTAGTTCCCGAAGAAATAACAAAAGGCAAGCAAGGAATGGACCTTTTGCAATGTGCTATGGACTATCATCTCGGAAGCTTCGGCACAATATTTGTTGCAATTATTCTGTTTTTATTCAGCTTTTCAACCTTTATAGGTATTCTTTTCTATGCAAGGTCAAATGTGGCATATATCTGCGGCAACAATTGGTGGAGCCAAACGCTTTATAAAATAGTTGCGCTTGTAATGCTCTTTATCGGCGGACTTCAGGCATATACAATTGTTTGGGATTTAGGCGACGTGGGCATAGGTCTTATGACAATTGTTAATTTAATAATCATTATCCCTATGTCAAATCAAGCAATCAAGCTGCTTGATAAAAAGGATTAAAATAAAAATTAAGCGTCATCAAAGGAATTTTCCAATGATGACGCTTTTTTGTTAGTTATCATTTCATTTAGGTTTATCAAATCAAATTTTGCCTTTTAAGCTCTTTTAATAGATACGGCTGAATGGTCGGATAAGTCCAATTATCAGGCAGAGTATCAGTTATAACAATCTTTTCAATCTCGCTGTCAAACGGTTCAAACGAGGTTATATCGGCAATGCAAAGCATACCGTAGGTTTCATCACCATCGCCCTCTTTTACACCGTAAATGCAAACAGGCTCAAGCGTAAAATCCTTTGCGCCCGTTTCTTCTTTGAGTTCTCTTTCTGCGGTATCGACAATAAACTCCTCAGCCTCTCTGTGACCGCCGGGAAACTCAAGAGTATCTCTCATTTTGTGCTTGCAAAGGACAAATTTACCCTCGGTTTTAGCGCAAATGACGGCAAATTTCAATTTCTCGTTGTTATCAATATAGCTATAAAATTTAACCATAATTCCCCTATTCTGTGTTATCATCGTAAATATCAAGCTTATAAATAGGCTCGTCCTTTAAAATTGAATATTCCTCGGACGAAAGCACCTTTTGTTTAAATTCATCAACATTTTCTACCCAATCGGCACGTGAAAACTCGCTTATTTTGCTTGACGGCGGATAAATTACATCAACGTGAATTTGATTATACCCCTCACCCTCTGCCTCATATTGCCTTACAAGTGAGAAATAATAAAGCTCGTCGCACGTGAACGAAAAGACACCCGTTTCAAAAAGAAGCTTGCAATAATTCAAATCAATTTCGCACATTTTGCAAAATGTATCCAAAATCTCACAAAGCGGGGTTTTAGTTGTAATATTTTCCTTTAAAAAAGTTAAAATATCCATATTGTTTTAAGAATAGCTCCTTAATTTCCTTGCAACGCTTTCTGCGTTTAAAATTTTATTAGCCATTATAATTTTAGTAATAGTAATCGTCATTTCTGTTTATTTTATAATATATCACAACGTAGCGATAAAAATAATTTTGTAATCAACGATTTAAAATTATAATCTAATATTTTAGCCACGCCATTGATATTTTTCTAAATTAACTCTGCCGTCAATTACTTCAATACCCTCGCTTATAAGCAAATCCGACTGCACCTTTAAACCGCCGAAAGCGAAATTTTCTGTCAGCTTACCTTTACTGTTTACAACACGATAGCAAGGTATTTTTTGAGGGTTTGGATTTTTATGAAGTGCATTACCTACTGCTCTTGCATAATAGGGATTGCCGCAAAGTGTAGCTATTTGCCCATAAGTTGCAACCTTGCCATACGGTATTTTCGAAACTATTTTGTATATTTTTTCATTTAATGTCATAATTTTAATTATATTTAAAATTACCTGTCCATTTGCCACAATAACTACAAGACCAACATTCGTAACCACAAGGAGATTTTTCTCCATATTCCTTAAATGTAATTATTCCATCCTTGTATTGCTTATAGTAGTCATTATCTACTTGTACCCAGTAATCGTCAACTTCATCCCTGCTATTAAACCATTTTTTCATATTGCCGCAGCTTATACTATGATTGTTATTGTTTGTGCAATGTTTTTCTTTTTGGATATTATCTTTGGTACATTTTGACTCTTTCGGAGTTTTTATACTCTTTACTTTAGACCATTTTGAATATCGAGTTTTTTTATTTGATGATTTATATGTTCTTATTCTGAAATAATATTTCTTGCTTTCCTTTAGATTTGAAATTTTCTTAGAAGTTGTTTTTTGCTTTTTAATCTTAATGGATTTTTTATTCTTTTTAAACTTACTGTCGGTTGAATATTGGATTTGATAGCCCATGATTTTAGATTTCTTTTTCCACTTGACAGTAACGGTATTTTCCTTAACTGATAAAGACGAAATACCGACAGTTGGCAATGCTGCGGCAAACGCCGTAATCGGAAAGCAAACGCTATATATCATTATTATTGATAATAAAATTGATGTAATTTTTTTCATTTTGATAACCTCTGTTTGATTATTTAAAATTTCTCTTTTCTTAAATACGTTGATAAGCTTCAATTCGGTTAAAGCCAACCTTATTTGTATTTCTCTTACCATTCACGAAGTATTTATAAACTTGCGTTTCATTATCAAAAGCATTCAAACACATATAGCGTTACACTTGATTATCACCGGAAAAGTTGGTAAACATTTTATAAGAATCATTGAGAGATATTCTCTTTAATATTAAGCGTTCTGTATTTAGCTCGACTGTGCCTAAATGTTTTAAAGTATTCATATCATTTTTGATTTAAAATTAAGACGTTGAATCACAAATTCTTATTTATCATTTTAATTAATCGTTTGCTTCGGTAAATTAAGTAATTAAAATCAATTTCGCCAAGGGTTTTATACCACAAAAGCTCATTAAAAAGCGAATAAAGTTCAACCTTTAAATCGCAATATTTTGTCGTTTTGACCTTACTTTTATAAATATCATAAAGGTGCAAATTCTTACCAAAGCCCACCGTAAGGGTAAACAGCTCATATTCAGGCTCAGTCCATGAAACATTGAACGGGTCAATTATCCCTTTTAATGACATTGTTTTATTATCAACAATAAAATTCGGAATCCAATAGTCACCGTGCGCCAAAGTTGACAAAGCATCATCACAATTTACAATTAAATACAAATTCTCATAAGCCAAATTAACTGCATTTTTTACAATCCTTGGCACATCGGAATTATTAGTAAATTCTACTATTTCCTTTGCAAATTCACTGTAATAATCATACCAAGAAGCGTAAATCGCATTGCCAATCGGACCGTATTTATCATTATGAACCGAATGAATTTTTATCAAATTATCTACTATCTCATTAGCAAGTTTAAACTTATTTTTTCTAAAGAAAAGGTTTTTGCTATTTGGTGTTACACCGTCAATCAGCTCCATAGCAAGTACACCCTTGCCATTAACTGTTTCGGTAAAATAAAGCTTAGGAAGCTTGCAATCAACTCTGCTTGATATAAAATCCATACTTTTGTATTCCTGAGCAATCAGTTCAGGTAAATCATTTATCTTTAAAGCAAAACTGTACGGCTCACTATCGATTTTAACTTTATAAACACAACCGCTTGCTCCCTTGCCGAGAAGAGAATAATTTAACACTTTGCAATTAAGTTTTCGTTCAATTGCAAGAATAATACTGTCACCTATCATTTCTTTTGGCATACATTTTTCCTCATAATAAGTTGAAACATATTTGCAAAAAATCGACCTTTATAGTTAGAATATATCATAGATAATACTTGTTGTCAATATAACTATACATTTGTTCGACAGGATAACAGGCATAAAATAGCGTATTTGATAAAAATAAAGAGGCGACCAATGGTCGCCCCTACAACGTCGAAAGAAATTCCGTGTTTGAATAAATTTTCTTTAGCAAAATTTATAATAAACACTTCATTCCTTTCTCCTTTTCCCCACCAAATCTATGATTTGGTGGGGTCCCCGATTAAAAATTCCGTATTTGAAATTATTTCTTTCTTCTTGCGGCTTTGCGCTTTGCAAGCTCAGCCTCAAGCTCTTTACGCTTACGCTCGTTTTCAATCTCCTTAGCCTTTTCTTCAGCCTCGGCTCTTGCCTTTGCCTCATCATACTGAGCGGCAATTTCATCAAGATGCTTGAAGTTTTCCTTTTGCTCAAGAAGCTTACGGGAAGTGATATAAGCGTCTGCGGCACGGTTAAACATAGCGTGCTTATCCATTTCAGCCTTAGAAGCCTTACGTGCCTCTTTACGCTCGTTGGCATACTTATTCATATCAGCCTTAATCTTAGCAATCTCGCCCTTATCCTTAGCCTTTTTAGCCTCGTGAAGTTCCTTATTAAGCTCTTCAAGTCTGTCATCGCACTTATCCTCAACAGCGAAGAAGCCCTCAAGAACAGACATTTCAGGCTCTTTGAACTCATTAACCGAGCCAAAGTGCTTAAGATAATTCTTATGAGAAGCAAGCTTTTTCTTAGCAAGCTCAATTTCAACCTTACGGATTTCCTTATGCTGCTTGGTATCCTTTGGAAGAGCCTTAGCAGCGGCAAGTTCAGACTTAACAGCATTAACGTCCATATTAATGATACCGTTAAGACCTGCATCATATACCTTTTGATAAAGGTCAACCTGACGCATTACGTTTTCAGAATTGAACTTATCAAGCTCAGCGCAAACGAATTGTGAGATTTCGATTTCCTCATTATATTCAATTGCCTCACGGTAAGCCTTTTTAGCGGCTTTCTTTTCCTTGCCCTTAAGGTGCTTATAATCCTCCTTAGACACCGGCTTAGGAGTAGCTGCAGCCATTTCCCTTGCATTATTAACAAGGTCGACAGCCTCAACAAGCCCTTTATCGCTCAAAGCATCGTTAGCATAGTCCTCAAAAAGAGCACGTACCTTAAGCACACGAACAACAGCCTTTTGCTTCTTCTCTGTAAAATCATAGAAGAAGAAAGGAATTACATTAAGCGTTGCACCGATAGCGGCAACAATAATAAGCACACGAAGAAGAGGAATAAGAACACCGTCAACGTCATAAAGAGCGTTAGACGCATTAAAAATATCCTGACCGTTGGCCGCCTGTTCACGAAGCATTTGACCAATAGTTTCGGTAGCGCCCGGAAGCTTACGAGCCATAAGAGCAGAATCGTTTACAACTCTTCTTGCAGTTTCAACATTCATACCAAGCTTTTCCTGAAGAGTAGGAATAACAGATGAAGTGATAAGAGTGATTACAGAGCCGATTGTTGCAACAGCGGCAAACATACCGTCAATTCTTTCGCCGGTTCTGTACTGCTGATAGTCACGGATATCAGCCTGAATAGCAGGGTTAAGAATATGAGCAAATGCACCTACGATACCGTTGCAATACAAGCAAAGGAGTACCATCCAAATAGTTGCGCTTGTAATCTTTCCTGTAAAGAGAATCATTGCAAGGATGAATACAATATTAAGAAGGTTAGTAACAATCTGAACATTTTTCTTACCGTACTTGCGGATAAAGAACGGAGCCATAATCATACCCCAAAGAGCAGAGTTACCGTTAAGTGTTACGATAATACCGTAAACGTTACCTGAACAAGCGCCGCCGTAGTTATAAAGCCAAGCAAGAATATTTGAATAAGCCAATTCAAGGAAGCCTATCCAGCTTGCAAGCGAAATAATCCAGAAATATTTATTCTTTGCAACAGCTTTGAAAGCATCGGTAAATTTAATTTGAATAACGTGGGTTTTAGCCTGAATAATCTTTTCTTTGGTATTTGCATAAACAATTACCAAAAGAGCAGAACCGAGGATACCCAAAATCGGGAACACAAGTCTGTAAACACGGATATCGGTCTGATTAGTATGGAATACGTTTTCAGCAACGATAGGCATAATAAGGTTTACAACAGATGGTCCGAGAGAATATACAATACTCTTAATTGATGCAACGTCAGCTCTTTCCTGTGAGTTAGGAGAAAGAACGTGAATAAGGTTTTCGTATGCATCATAGAAGAACATATATACAAATTGAAGAATAACGTTAAATAAGAGAAGAACAAAGCATTTTGCAAGATAATCTGCTGTTTTGCCTGCGAATAAAACGTTAGTGCCGACAAGAAGTGAAAGCTTGTCATACGGGAACCATACCATAGCTATAAAGAGAACAGCCGAAGGTATACCCATCATCAATATGTACGGTCGATATTTACCCGCTTTATTACGTGTATTATCAACAATTGTTGCACGCAATCCCGTAAGCGGAATACTTGCAACAGTTGCAATAACATACAAGATATACATATCGGTTGGTGTTATACCGATTGTACCTGTAATAAATACATTTGTTGTTGCGAGCATACAGATATAGCTCATACTAACGATAAGGTATGCGCCTATACCGCCGAATGCATATGAACCAATTTCCTTAAAGGACATATATCTGCCCTTGGGCGGCTCTTTCCAATAGTATTTTACATTGTCAACAAGAGTCGTCACTTTTTGTTTGAGTGAAGCAATGTCTGCCATACTAATCCCCCTTAGTTAAATCATAAGCCATATGATAACACATTAATTTTGCGATTACAACAAAAAAGATACAATTTCTTGTATCTTTTTTATTAAATATATCAAATTGTAGTATATAAAGTGAATTTAGTCCAAATTGAATTCAAAGTCATCATTTCCTTTAATATCGACAATAACTTTAGAGCCTGAAATTTCATAAGAACTTGAAGTTGAAAGCTTGGAAAACGTTTCATCATCAATTTCATCGGGAGATGAATTATCGGTAAACATAAATCCCGAACCCGTTTGCGCCCTCTTTGTATCCATTGCAAAATATTTTAATGCCTTACCTGAATTATCCTCAAGTTCAGAAGTAACATCAAAGAAATACTTTTGTCCTTTAAAATCGGCAAGCGATATCATTTTTGCAATAGAGTTTGAATCAACATTAATAAGATGAGAAGCATTGATATCATTTTGAAGAAGCAAATATTCAAACAGCCCACTCAATGTTGAACTCATACCCTTGCCCTGCAAAACAGTGTCAAATACGGTTGTAACCGAATTATCAACTTTAAAATTACTTGCTATATATGAATATACGTTAAGCAAATATTCATCTTTACCGACCTTGCCGTATCCGCATTTATTCATTATTTTTGAAATATCGGCATTAAATTCCTTAAGCTTGGCATTTTGCGTTTCCTTATCATTTGCATAAGTAATTTTAACACCTGAATTATCATTGAGGAAATCAATTCCGTCAACAAGAACATATTGCGGAAAAGAAGTATAAAACAACCGATTTACATCATCAGAAAGCGAAACATTATATTTAACCTCACTCTTGTAATTAAGAACGGCGTTGCAAAGCTTTTCATAAGCTTTGATTGACGATTCGTCAAGAGAAGAATAATGAGCGTCGGTAGTTATTTTAAGTTCAATATTATTTTCCGAAGATTTATTGTTGCCGTCTTCATTTACACTTTTATCACTGCAAGCTGCAAAAAGCGAACACACAAAAGCCGCACTTAATATTAACGATATAGCTTTTTTCATTAATTAACACCTACTTTTTTTAAGCGTTTTTAGTTTATCCTCACATTGAGAGAAAAATTGCCTGTAAGCTAAGCAGTAATCACTGCTTTCTCGGTTGCGCCTGCAACCGCCGCCACGACAAATATAAAAATACTTACATTCCTTACACTTATCATCAAGCTTAAAGGAACTTTTTATAAATTCAACACATTTAGAGGTTTTATACATTTGTTTAAATGACGATTCGTTAATATTACCCAAAAGCCATTCATCTGTGCAATAGAAATCGCAAGGATAAACACTTCCGTCACCTTCAACAACAAATTGATTTGAGCAAAAGCCGTTCATTCCGCATTGCTCTGCGTTATTACCGTTTATGAGAGATATGTAATTATCAAAAGTACGAATTGAAACAAAATCTCCACGCAAATAATCGTTATAATAAATATTAAAGCCTTTAGTTAAAAAATATGCATAATCGTCATTATTCATATACATATCGTTTTCTTTTTCACCAAAAGGCTTCAAGCCGACAATAAACTGAATATATCTTAAATCGTTTGACTTAAAAAATCTATACGCTTTTCTGAAATTAAGTGCCGTATTTTTAGTTAAAACTGAAAGAACATTAAAAGAAACATTATGTTTTTTCAGAATATCTATTCCCTTTAAAATATCATCAAACGAGCTTTTACCGTTTGGATAAATCCGATATTTATTAACTTCCTTATCACCGTCAAGGGAAACGCCGATTAAAAAACCGTTTTCCTTAAAGAAAAGTGCAAATTCATCATTAATAAGTGTTGCATTTGTTTGCAGGCAATAATGAACCTTACTGCCCTTTTTGTTTGCTTTTTTAACGTAAGATACAAAATTTTTATAAAAATCAAGCGAACACAAAAGCGGCTCTCCTCCTTGAAATGTAAAATACACATCGGTAGAGTCCGCAAATTCAAGTGCACTGTCAACAACTCTTTTTGCAGTATCATCGCTCATAAAGCCTTTTGAAAAATCAGTTCGCTTAGATGAAAGCGAATGATAAAAGCAGTATTCACAAGCGAGATTGCAATTGCTTGATGCCGGTTTGAGCATAACCGAAATCGGCATTTAATCACCTTCTAACCCATTTAGTATATAACAAAAGAAATAAATAGACAAGTGTTATTTACCGTTATCACGATAAAAAACAGAATATTTACAATTTAGAAATTTATTGCCAGTGAATTCTATGTTTTTAAAATTAACTGCCGATATTGCACAATCGGTTATATTTTCAAAGGTACAAGCTGTAATTTTGATGTTTGTTTGGTAAAGATTTTTAAAATAATTATGCGTACCGACTCCTCTATAAACATTTTTAAAAACACAGTTTTCAACCGTTATGCTGTCATTCATTGTATTATCGTATGATGTGAAGCCATAAAAGTGGACCTTATCGAGAATGTCGATTTGAATTGCCTCTGATGAATTGAGCATTAAATTTGAATATTGCCCGTTAAAGGTACAATTTAAAAACGTAACATTTTGGCAAGCTGCAAGCTCGGCATGGTGGGAATAATAATTATTAAGAAAAACAACATTTTGAATTTTAATGTTTTTGGCATGACAAAGGCGCAAAATACATGACTTATTACGATTAAAATTATCGTCAAGCGTTCCGTTTTTTATGATACATTCACATAGTGAAGAATACCCGGGGTACGCTTTATCTTCGGGAGATTTGAATATATTTCCACGCTTGAAATTTGCATTTTTAATCAGCGAGTCGTTCAAATCAATCGTCGTATATGATGTGAGAAAAAGAGTATTTTTAACATTATAATTACCACGTGAAAGCTTGACGGTCAAAGGATTATATTTTGAAGCGTATTTTTTAGTATAATCAAGCGCCCTTGAAAGAGCTGTTGTAATATCGCTTGAGGAATAATAGCTTTTAAGCACACTGCCTTGCTCGTCAATGACGCAAACACTGCAAATCGTAAAGCCGTACGAGAAAAAAACACATAAAATCAATACAGCACACATAAAAAAGGAAGTCAATTTATTTTTCAAGATGTCACCTCCGCACATTCCGTATTATTTTTAGAAAAATACGAAATTTAATACAAGACAGCTTTTGGAATAATTGACATAGGGAATATATAGTGTTATAATTATTTATCTTTATATTATAGGAAGTAGTGATTTTGAAAAATTATTCAATTACATTACCAAGCTATTCAATCGGCGATAATGTTTATAGTAAAATCGGTGAAATTTGCGAGCCGTACGGCAAAAAGGTTATTTGCATAGGCGGTAAAACAGCAATCAGCAAAGTTAGGGATTTAATAATTAATGAATGTAACGGCACAAGCCTTGAAATACTCGATTTTTTATGGTACGGCGGTGACGCTACATACGAAAATGTAAATAAGCTTAAAGAAAATGAACTTGTAAAAAAAGCAGATATTATTTTTGGTATCGGCGGAGGAAAAGCGCTTGATACCGCAAAGGCACTTGCATATATTACAAATAAGGAAATATTCACTTTTCCTACAATCGCGTCAAACTGTGCGGGAACAACGGCGGTTTCAATTATGTATAATGCCGACGGCAGCTTTAAAGAGCCGTTTTTCTTTACCGCTCCGGCAAGACATTGCTTTATTTACACTCCGGTCATTGCAAAGTCACCGGCTAAATATATGTGGGCAGGTATCGGCGATACTTATGCTAAATATTTTGAAGCGGAGATGAGCAGCCGTGGTGAGGACTTAGTTCATTACCACGCACTCGGTGTAACTACATCGCAAATGTGCTTAACTCCCCTTCTCAAATACGGCAAAAAAGCACTTGATGATTTCAAATCGGGCACTGCGAGTTTTGAGGTTGAGCAGGTTGTTTTAGGAATTGTTGTAACAACGGGTATTGCATCAATTCTTTTAACAAACGAGCACATTATTGATTACAACACAGGGCTTGCGCACGCAGTATTTTATGCGCTTACATCCTTCCCTCATATTGAGGAGAGGCATTTGCACGGCGAGGTAGTGGGATACGGTGTGCTTATTCTTTTACTTGTTGATAAAAACGAGGAAATGTTTAAGAAAATGTTTGAATTTAACCGTTCAATCAATTTGCCGACCTGTCTTGCGGACATTGAGATGAATGAGGATGATTTAGATAAGCTTGTGCCTATGGTGTGCAATATGAAGGACATTGACCACAATCCATATAAAATAAGCGAGGATATGGTATATAAAGCTTTTAAAAAGCTTGAAGAATATAGCAAAATCAATTAATTAAGAAAGAGGTATTCTTATGAAAAAAACAATTAAAAAAATTACAGCTGTTTTATTTGCAGTTGTAATTGCAGTTGCTTGCTTTGCAGGCTGTTCAAAATCGGGCGGCGAGCACGACAAGGTAAACGATTCAAAAAAGGCTAAGTTCGGCATTGTGGTACAAACAGGTGCTAACGGCGCTTTCGTTGATATGAAAGACGGAATCATTGAGGAAATGAAGAAAAACGGTTATGAAAACGCTGAGTTTGACTATAAGGATGCGCAGGGCGATTCAACAACTCTTACGACAATTATCAACGCTATGGACGACGGAAGTTATGACGCAATCTTTACAATCGGCACTGCATGCACGCAAACTCTTGTTAATTTAGCATCTGACACACCTTGCTTCTTCTGCGCAGTATCTGCCCCTGTTGAGGCTCAGGTTATTACAGATATGAACACACCTGACAAAAATGCAACAGGCACATCAAATGCAATCCCTGTATCGGACATTATTGATATGGGATACAAAATCACTCCTGACGTTAAAAAGTGGGGCTTTATTTATTCAACATCACAAATTAACGCTGTAAACACTGTTGAATCAGCGCAAAAATATCTTGACAAAAAAGGTGTTAAATACGAAAGCGCAACTGTTGAAACATCGGCAGACGTTAAATCTTCAACAGAAACGCTTATAAAAAAAGGCTGTGACGTTATCTTCGTACCTAACGATGCAATAGTTCAAGACGGTGTAAGTGCGCTTGCTCAGGTTTGCAACGAAGCAAAAATTCCTACCTACTGCTCATCTGCAACAACAGTAAACAGCGGTTGCCTTGCTACTCTTGCTATTGACGATAAGGGCATCGGCGCTAAAACCGCAGACAAATGCATTGAGTATATGAAGGGTACAAAAATTGAGGAAATTCCGGCTGAGGTTGTAGGAATTGACTATTGCACATTCAATTCCGGCACAGCAGATATGCTCGGCGTAAAAACTCCGGATAAGAACACTATCGGCTACGAAATTCAGGTAGTAAATAAATAATTAACTAAAATACAAACTATTAAGGACAAATTATGCAGGTTTATATTACGGCAATCGAGGAGGGATTTCTTTACGGACTTCTTGCCCTCGGTATATACATTTCACTTAGAATACTTGACATACCGGACCTTACAACAGAGGGTTCATTCGGCTTCGGCTCGGCAGTTGCGGCTATTGTTGCAAGCAAGGGATTGAGCGTTACAAGCTTTATTGCGGCTTTTGCGGCAGGTGTGCTTGCAGGAATAGTAACAGGTCTTTTGCAAACTAAACTTAAGGTTCACCCTGTTTTGGCAGGTATTATTACAATGAGCGGACTTTATTCAATAAATTTAATGGTAAGAGGTTCGTCTAACCTTAACTTTAACGATAATTCCGCATTCACAAGATTTTACAAGGCAGTAGGCATAAGCGGTGCGGATAAAAAGATAGCAGGTCTTGTTATCGGTGCGGTTATTTGCATCTTAGTACTTATACTGCTTATTGTATTTTTTAGAACTCATCTCGGTCTTTGCATAAGAGCAACCGGTGACAACCCCGATATGGTAAGAGCGTCATCGATTAATGTTGATTTTTCTCTTATTTTCGGTTTAGCGCTTGCAAACGGGCTTATTGCCCTTTCAGGTGCGCTTATTTCCCACTATCTCGGCTTAAGCGACCAAAGTTTTTCAAACGGCACGCTTATTTACGGTCTTGCGGCAGTAATAATCGGTGAGGCAATATTCGGCAAAAGGAATGTTGCACTGGGTTTAACAAGTGCGGTAGTAGGCTCGGTTATTTATAAGATTATAGTTGCATTTGTTATTGACGTTTCTCTCTTTGGCAAGAACAGTGAAAACCTTATGAAGCTTACTTGTGCAATCATTGTAGCGGCAACACTCATTGTTCCTGAAATTAAGCACAAAATCGAAAATGCAAAAGCAAAGAAGGAGGCAAGAAAAAATGCTTGAAATTAAAAATGTCTCCAAAACCTTTGCAAAGGATACTGTCAATGAGCACAAAGCATTAAACAACATTAATCTAACGCTTAATGACGGCGAATTTGTAACTATAGTCGGCTCAAATGGAGCAGGCAAATCAACACTTTTCAATATGATTTGCGGAACATTTGAGCAGGACAAAGGCAGAATTATACTTGACGGCAAGGATATTTCATTTATGCCCGAACACAAAAGGGCAAAGCTCGTCGGAAGGGTTTTCCAAGACCCTATGAAAGGTACTGCTCCTAATATGACGATTGAGGAAAACCTTGCACTTGCGTATTCCCGTGCAGGCTCAAGTTTCTTTTCGCAGGCAATCGGCAAAAAGAAAAGAGAATATTTCAGAGAACATCTTGCAAGATTTGATATGGGACTTGAGGATAGAATGAAAACTAAAATCGGTCTTTTATCAGGCGGTCAAAGGCAGGTTGTCACTCTTTTAATGTGCACAATTGTTACGCCTAAGCTTTTGCTTCTTGATGAGCACACAGCAGCTCTTGACCCTGTAACGGCTGACAAGGTTATGAAAATCACAAACGATATTGTTAGGGAAAACAATATTACCACTATGATGATTACTCATAATATGTCACAGGCTCTTGTTACCGGTACAAGGACAATAATGATGGATTCGGGAGAAATAATTATTGACCTTGACAGTGTTACAAGAAAAGAAATGAACGTGTCAGACCTTTTAAAGCTTTACCGTGAGCGAGAAATGAAAGAATTTGACAATGACCGTATGCTTTTGCAAAAGGACTAAAACGAAAACAATCCCCCACTCTGTTTAAAAGCAAGTGAGGGATTTTTGTATAAAAAGAGGAGTAAATATGAATATTACAGTATATCTCGGTGCATTAAAGGGCAATGACGAAAGCCTTGAAAAAGCAGTAAGAGAGCTTGGTACATTTATAGGAACAAGCGGCAACACGCTTATTTACGGCGGCTCAAAATCAGGACTGATGGGATTAATTGCCGAAAGCACATTAAGCTCCGGCGGAAAAGCAATAGGTGTTGAGCCTCAATTTTTTATTGATAAAGAACTTCAATATGATGGCTTAACGCAGTTAATCATAACTGAAGATATGAGCGAAAGAAAGGCGAAAATGATAGAACTCGGCGATGCTTTTATCGCATTTCCCGGAGGCACGGGAACATTGGAAGAAATAAGCGAGGTTATGTCAAAAGTATCGCTAAAACAGCTTAACGCTCCTTGCATATTATATAATTTAAACGGATATTACGACAGTCTTAAAAATTTGCTTAATAATATGATTAAAATGGGACTTTCTACAAAAGAACGCCAAGAAGGAATATTTTTTGCAAATAATTTAGGTGAAATTCGGAAAATTTTAAATTTGAAATAATAACAGCCACTCTCACATTATTAACGAGAGTGGCTGTTACTTTTTTGCGTTTTTGTATTTTATAACGATTGATTTTTAAGCGCTTCACCGAGGGGAGTTTTTCTTATCTTTAAGAGCATTGCAATTGCAACAAGTGCATAACTGACAACGCCTAAAACAAACATTGATATATAACAGCTATTTGAAATTATATAAGGTACATAACCGGTCATTTGGGTATAAAGATATGATTTAAAGCACCAACGAAGCACAACAGATATAAGCGGAATACTTATCAAAAGCGACAGCACAACAACAATCGACGTCATAATAATATAAAGCCTGCCTATTTCTATATCAGAGAAGCCGAGTATCTTTGTCATAGAAATTGATTTGCTGTTTCTTTCTATAATCTGCTTTGTAAGAATATACATAATCAACAGAAATATAACAATTCCAAGCATTTTGAATACCTTTACAAATTCAAGCATAGAAACCTGCATTTGAGTAACAACCTTGTTAAAATCCTTTTCTGTTACGACTGCCGCAACATCGTCATCACTCAAATCATTCAATTTTTCATTGCTGAAATAACCCGTGAAATAGTCGGTATCTTCATTAAACATTTTAAGATAATCGTCCCTACTCATAAACACGGTTATTGCGGCGTCATATTTATAATCACCGGCAATCTTAAAGGAATACGTCTTATCGGTATATTTTTTCTTAAACGTAACCTCATCGCCGACCTTTAAACTGAATTTATTCATCATAGCACTCGAAACAACAACCTCGCCTGTAGGAATTGAGGTATCGATATATTTACTGTCGTTTGAAATGCCATAGATTGAAACGTCGTCTGCCATAAATTTTTTATCAGTTGTTTCAAGAGTTGTAAGACAGAATTTTTCGGCATTTTTATTGTCGGTTTCCTCTTGATTAATCATTACATATTGGTATTTTGAAATCATACTTTCCTTAACCATATTTGAATAGTCCTCAAGAAGTGGTGCATACATAGAGCCGATAACAACGAGTGTTCCCGCAAGAAATATACCTAAAAACATTGTTAAATAAGACGGAACATTTTGGAAAAGAACACGCAATCTAAACTTTGAGAAAAATCTCATTTTCTTTGGAAGCTTAATAACCTTTTTCTGTCCTCTTTGTTTAAGCTCACCTCTTATAAAATTGAGCGGACTGATTTTAAGCTTTTTAGCAAGAACAAAAGAATTAACCGCAAGCATTATTATAAACGGAGCAATGGTTGTTTCTAAAAATGCATCCATATTCCAAAGCGTTTTATAAGTCGGAAGCGAATAGTTGGAATAATAAACGCTGACGAATGCCTTTTGAAACAAGGTATAACCGAACACGTTACCTATCAGTGCACCCATTACCGTCACCACCATTGGCATAAACAGATAATGCCTTATAAGTTCTCCTTTGGAATAACCCATTGCCCTAAGCGTTCCGATAACGTTGGCCTCTTTAGTAATTGTGTTAGAGGTTGTGACTGCAAACAAAAATGCAATGACAATCATAATAATATATGTCATAAGCTGCATTGTTGCCTTATCAGAACTTGAGTCCTCAATAGAATAGCTTATTGATTTATTTGTATATTTGGCACTGTAATCCTTAATTGTAATAATTTTGCTGTCATCAAACTTGAAATTATTTACAATTTTCTTAAGCTTTCCTAAATCGCTGTAAATTTTGGTACAATTATAAAGCTTTGCGTCGCTTACTGCATCAACAATTTTATAAACGGTATCAAACATATCGTCAAAATCGTTTAAATTATCATTTGACTTATAATCATCAAGACTGATTTTAGGGGCTTTATCAATATTATCTAAATCCCAATCGTCCTCGTTTTTATCAGCATCCTCAAGCGCATTTTTAAGATTATCATATTGTTTTTGAGTTATACCAAGTTCCTTTGCAAGTTTTTTATCATCACTTAAACCTGCATTTCTTATTGCGTCAAAATATTTTGATTTGAGCGCATTTTCAGCATCGGTAAATTCGTTTTTTAAGCTTTTAATATAAACTCTTGCACTGTCGTACAAATCGTCTACCTGCGACTGAACAAGCGGTTCATCATACTCTTTCAAAATGTTTTCAAGAGAATCGGTTAATTTTTCGCTTCTTGCATTTTCCGCTGTTTCGTCAGCCGGCTTATTGTTATAAATCCACGCATAATTAACGGTTTCGTGTGCATTTGACAGGGTGCTGTAGCCTTCATCGTTCATAACGGCAACGCCAAATCCGACAGCATCAAACATCATATCCGAATTTTTTTCAAACAATGCGCTGTAATCAGAGAGAGCTACTAAACCGCTAACTTTATAATTTTTATTCTTTATCTTAATTTTATCGCCAATTTTAATTTCATTATTTTCTGCAAACATACGGTCAAGAGCTATTTCATCCTTATTCTTCGGGAGCTGACCGCTCATAAGGCATTGCTTATTAACCTTATCTCGCACCTTATAAATACGAAGATTTTTTGAGCCGTTAATAATACTTTCTTCTTTATAATTAAGTTCGTAAAGTTTTAAATCATTATCATTTTCTATTTGTTTTAATATCTTATCACTCGGCTTAATGTTAAAAGAAAGATGACCGTCTTCAATATTATATTTTTCAAAACTTTCATCACTCATCGCCATAACGGAATTATCAGCAACAAAAAATCCTGAAACAGCACCTATAAAAAACACAAGAAAAAGAAAAATTGCAACATATTTGCCAAAATCCGATTTTAAATCACGTTTAAATCTTTTGTTTAAAGGATTAAGCATATTCCACCCTCCTTACCATTCAAGGTCAGCGGCAGAAATCTTATTTTCATTTACGTAATTCTTACGAATTTCGCCGTCACGCAAGGTGAACACTCTGTCAGCCATATTTTTAATTGCGTCATTGTGAGTAACCATAATGACGGTATTGCCGTACTTTTTATTAACATCCTCCAAAAGCTTTAAAATTTGCTTAGAGGTGTTATAATCAAGAGCACCCGTAGGCTCGTCGCAAAGAAGAATATCGGGATTTTTAACTACAGCCCTTCCTATTGAAGTTCTCTGTTGCTGACCGCCGGAAAGCTGTGAAGGAAGCTTATCTGCTTGGTCGCTAATTCCAAGCGTATTCATAAGCTCGTCAATATCAAGAGGATTATCGCTTAAATAAGCACCCACCTCAATGTTTTCTCGTACCGTTAAATTAGGAATAAGATTATACATTTGAAAAACATAACCTATATGCTTTCTTCTGTAAAGAGTAAGTTTCTTTTCACTCATTAAACGTGTTTTTTCATTATTAATTGCGATATAGCCCTCGTCGGCAGATTCGATTGCGCCGATGATATTAAGAAGTGTCGATTTGCCCGAGCCGCTTGGTCCAAGCAAAACACACATTTCTCCCTTTTCAATAGACAAATCGATTCCTTTAAGCACTTCTACCCTGCTGTCACCCTCGCCGAAATGCTTTTTAATTCCTTTAATTTCTACAAAACTCATTTTTTCTCCTTTATCTCAACAAGTTAGTTGCCTCTAACTTTTAAATTAAAAAACAAGGTTAGTTTCGCCTAACCTATTGTTATAATATCACATTTTGCAAATATTGTCAATTAGATTAATAAATAACTATGCTTGAATTTTCAAGAAACAGAATATATAATTAAATCATTAAAACAAAAAGAGGTGCGCTATGACACTGCAACAGCTTAAATATTTAGTAACCGTTGCCGAATGTAAAAACATTACAGAGGCTGCAGAAAAACTTTTTATATCACAGCCAAGCCTGAGTGCGGCTATACACAATCTTGAAAAGGAAATGGGAGTAACTGCCTTTGTTCGTTCAAACAAAGGCGTCAGCGTAACAAGAGAGGGTGAAGAGCTTCTTTCATTTGCACGCAATTTACTTGAACAAGCTGACATAATGAAGGATAGATTTTGTAATGACAAAAGCAGAATGCCTAAATTTTCTGTTTCATGTCAACATTATTCATTTGCCGTAAATGCATTTGTAGATGTTGTTAATAAATACGATGCAAACATTTACAGTTTCATTCTTCGTGAAACACAGACAGGAGAAATAATTGACGACGTTGCAAACGGAAGAAGTGAGCTTGGTATTCTTTATCTTTTTGAACACAACGAGGATGTACTGACTAAGCTTTTTAAAAAGAACGATTTGGTTTTTGAAGAAATATTTAAAGCCTCCCCTCACGTATTTATAAGCAAAAATCACCCGCTTGCAAATAACGAAATTATCACTCTTGAAGAATTAAAGCCTTATCCTTATTTGGTTTATGAGCAAGGAAAACGCAATTCTTTTTATTTCAGCGAAGAATTTTTAAGCGTGCTTGATATGCCGAAAAATATTCAGGTTAGGGACAGAGCAACTCTTTTTAACCTTGCTATAGGTCTTAACGGCTTTACCGTAAGTTCCGGCGTTATTGACAAGGAGCTAAACGGCGAAGATATTATTTCAAAAAGGCTTGATATGGACTGCACTATGAGAATCGGTCTTATAAAAAAGAAAAACATTATTCTTTCACGCTACGCAATTTCTTATATTGATGCTATCAAAAAGCACACAGCTATAGTTTAGACCTATAGCTATTGATGGTTTTTAAGTATTTTTCAAAACAATATTAATGTGCTAAACTGTACTCATCAACAAACGAAAGGATTTTTCGATTATGAGTACATTAAAAACACCGTTTAGATATGATTTTGTAGGAAGTTTTCTTAGACCGCAGGCTTTAAAAGACGCCAAAACAAAATATCAAAATAACGATATTACAAAAGATGAATATGACAAAATCGTAAACGAGGAAATTACGAAATTAGTAGCAAAGCAAAAAGAACTCGGCTTCCACGCAATTACTGACGGCGAGTTCAGGAGAACTTTCTGGCATCTTGATTTTATGTGGGGCTTTGAAGGAGTAGAGCACAAGGCAACAGGAGGCGGAGTACCGTTTAATGATGAACTTGCTGTACTTGACGATACATATTTAATCGGCAAATTCAAAGCTAAGGCTCACCCATTCGTTGAGTATTTCAAATTCTTAAAGCAATTTGAGGATGAAAACACCGTTGCAAAATATACAATTCCTGCACCGGCGCAAACTTATTTGCAGTTTATTGTGCCCGGCAGCATTGAAAAAACACGTAGGTTTTACGAAACGAATGAAGAACTGATCGAGGATATAGGCAAAGCTTATCAGAACGTTATAAAACAATTTTACGATGCAGGTTGCCGCAATCTTCAGCTTGACGACTGCTCTTGGGGTTCAGCAATCGGCGACAGCGCAAATCAAGACGCTTTCGGAATTGACATCAACGAATTTAAAAAACAGCTTTTAAATGTAAACAACCTTGCGCTTGAAAATAAGCCTGATGATTTAGTAATCACCTCTCATATTTGCCGAGGCAATTATCATTCAACATTCTTCTCAAGCGGCGCTTACGACCCTGTGGCAGACTATGTATTTGCAAGAGAAAATGTTGACGCACTTCTTCTTGAATATGATGACGAACGTTCAGGCTCATTCGAGCCGCTTGCAAAGGTATCTGCTGACAAAAAGGTAGTTTTAGGCTTAATCACAACCAAGTCACCCAAGCTTGAGGACAAGAACGAGGTTATTAAAAGGATATATGAAGCGGCTAAATATATTTCTCTTGACAGACTTTGCTTAAGCCCACAATGCGGCTTTGCCTCCTGCGAAATCGGCAACAAGCTTACCGAGGAGGAGCAATGGGCAAAATTAAAGCTTGTTAAAGAAATCGCCGAAGAGGTTTGGGGATAAATAAAAGGATTACACAAAAATCAAACTGTCGAATAATTCAAATAAAGCCATTCAATCTGAAAAAGACTGAATGGCTTTATTTATAGTTATTAAATTTCCAAATGAAGTACTTCAAGTTCGCTTTTTACGTCATTTTCACATGAACGCATAGCAAGGTATGGTTTCATCAAAAAGCTTATTCAAATCTAAGCCAAGAAGTTCTGAGCCGTATTTAATAACATCACGTGAACAGCCTGCCACCTTCAAAAGCTTTAATGCTTCATCTCTCGTAATATTTGCGTTCATCTCGTCCTCTAAATCACACAATACTTGCGCTTATAACTGCATTTAATATTGCATTTGCAAGAATTTTATGCCCTTGAGCGGTTAAGTGCTCTTGGTCGGTTTCGCTTGGTTGAACATAATCGGCAGCACTTATTATATTAGTGTTCTTTTCATACGCAATTCTTTTATATTCATTATGAAGCGCTTTAGCAGTTTTTACAGAATTAGTATCAAACTCAGGGTCGTATTCCTCTTTCCAAACATTTTCTCCAAGAAAGATCGGAGAAACAACAAGAATTTTCTCAGGTGAAATATATTTTGAAAATTCATCAATACACAAACCGAGACCCTTGGCGATTTTAAACGGATTTGAATTATAATAAGATTTACAATCATTCGTACCAAGCATAATAATTGCCGCATCAATTGGATAATTCGACTCTAATATTTCGGGCAAAGATTCGAGACCGTTGCGATTTTTTCTGTAAGCATCGTCAAATATGGTTGTTCTGCCGCAAAGACCTTCTTCTAAAACACGAACATTTTGAAGCTTTTCCTGCAAAATACTCGTCCATCTGACGCCCCAAGGGTATCTTTCGTTAGTCTTTGGAATCAAACCCCAAGTGTTTGAGTCGCCAAAGCATAAAAGTTGTTTCAAAATAATCACCTTGCTTTAATTATGAATTGTTATATGCTTATTATAACATCATCTCCTACTTTGTCAATAGGTTTTTAGGTATTTATGTTTATTTTGTAACAATATAGCGATGATAATTGATATAAAAATAAAAAAAGAGAAGCAACAAATGCTTCTCTTTTTTGGTGGCTCATCGGGGAATCGAACCCCGGACACCTTGATTAAAAGTCAAGTGCTCTGCCATCTGAGCTAATGAACCGTATAGCACCCTGATATCAGGGTGTTGGCTGGGGAGGCGGGATTCGAACCCACGCATGACGGAGTCAAAGTCCGTTGCCTTACCGCTTGGCTACACCCCAATGTAGGGATAAATATAAAAAGTGGGGTGGGATATCGGATTCGAACCGATGACCTCCAGTGCCACAAACTGGCGCTCTAACCAACTGAACTAATCCCACCATATATGTAAAAGCACTTTCGTGCTGTTACCCCAAACAATGGCGCGCTGAGAGGGACTCGAACCCCCGACCTACTGCTTAGAAGGCAGTTGCTCTATCCAGCTGAGCTATTGGCGCATCTCGAATGGAGCGGGTGACGGGAATCGGACCCGCGTATCCAGCTTGGAAGGCTGGTGTTCTACCATTGAACTACACCCGCGTAAGCCCTTACCTGAGCGATTCAGCTTTGATATTCTAGCATGGTTTCTTTTATTTGTCAAGCACTTTTTATGGCATATCCCGACAATAATAACGAAACCTTCCCTGCGCAAAAACGGAGGCTGTCCAAATCGGGCAGCCTCCATAACTTTCGCTCTGATTACTTTGCAAACTCCACAGCCTTGGTTTCCCGGATGACATTGACCTTGATCTGGCCGGGGTATTCCAGCTCGGATTCGATCTTTTTGGCAATATCCCGGGCCAGCAGGATCATGTTGTCCTCGGAAACCACCTCGGGCTTGACCATGATCCGGACTTCCCGACCGGCCTGGATGGCATAGGACTTCTCCACGCCGGGGTAAGAGCTGGTGAGCTCCTCCAGTTTTTGCAGCCGACGGATATAGTTCTCCACGTTCTCTCTGCGGGCACCGGGACGGGCGGCGGAGATGGCGTCGGCAGCCTGGACCAGCACGGCAATGACGGTCTTGGGCTCCACGTCACCATGGTGGGCCTCGATGGCATTGACGATGACGGGATTCTCCTTGTACTTCCGGGCCAGGTCTGCGCCCAGCTGCACGTGGCTGCCCTCGACCTCGTGGTCAATGGCCTTGCCCAAATCATGCAGCAGACCGGCGCGCTTGGCCATAGCCACATCCACGCCCAGCTCCGCGGCCATCAGGCCTGCAATATGGGCAACCTCGATGGAGTGGTTCAGCACGTTCTGGCCGTAAGAGGTGCGGTACTTCTGGCGGCCCAGAATCTTGATGAGCTCCGGGTTCAGGTTGTGCACGCCGGTCTCATAGCAGGCCCGCTCGCCCTCCTCGCGGATGGTGCGGTCCACTTCCTTGCGGGCCTTTTCCACCATATCCTCAATGCGGGTGGGGTGAATCCGGCCGTCTACGATCAGCTTCTCCAGTGCCAGTCTGGCAACCTCCCGGCGGACGGGATCGAAGCTGGAGACGGTAATGGCCTCGGGGGTATCATCGATGATCAGGTCCACGCCGGTGATGGTCTCCAGAGTCCGGATGTTCCGGCCCTCCCGGCCAATGATGCGGCCCTTCATCTCATCGTTGGGCAGGGGCACCACGGAGACGGTGGTCTCTGCGGCATGATCCGCCGCGCAGCGCTGAATGGCGGTGGCGATGATCTCCCGGCCCTTTTCCTCGGCCTCGTCCTTCAGCTGCTGCTCGATCTCCTTGATCTTCATAGCGGCCTCATGGCGGACATCGTTTTCAATGCTGTCCAGCAGATACTGCTTTGCCTGGTCCTGGGTCAGACCGGACAGCTGCTCCAGAGTCTCCAGCTGCTGCTGGCGAATCTTCTCGGCCTCGGCCTGGGTCTGGGCGGCATTGGCCAGTCGCTTGTTCAGGTCCTCTTCCTTGCGCTCAAAGGCTTCGGTCTTTCGGTCCAGGGTGGTTTCCTTTTGCTCAAGCCGGCGTTCCTGTTTGGTCAGTTCGGCACGGCGCTCTTTGACTTCTCTGTCGTGTTCTGTGCGGGATTTATGGATTTCGTCCTTGGCTTCCAGCAGCATTTCCTTCTTCCGGTTTTCACCGTTTCGGATGGCTTCATTGATCAGGCGGGTAGCCTCTGCTTCCGCAGAGCCGATTTCCCGCTCGGCAACCTTCTTCCGGTAAAGAACACCACCGGCAAAACCGGCGCCAATACCGATCAGGACGCCCAGAACGATTGCAAGAATCGTATACCATTCCATAATTCCACAACGCACCTCCTTCCATAAAATTGGCGCGGCAGGGTGCGCAGCGGCCCATGTGAAATTGAGATGATTTTGGCAAATGCCATTCTATCGCAAAACGCCACAAGGCGCAAAACGCAACTCCCGGCTTTCGCGCCGGTAAAGGAGCCGCCTAAAAGCAGACGGCCCACATCAAGTCTTATTGTATCGGCACGAAAGACAATTGTCAAGTAAAAATCAGCAAAAATTCCGTTCAAAGCCGCCCCATCTTTGACACTATTGTTCAACGCCTCTCCACAGGGCATCGGAAAACGGGCTGGTATTTTCAGCCCGGCTATGGTATAATAGGCGAAAAAGGAAAGGACTTCCGGCAACTATGACACGAAAATCTTTCGGCAAAGCGGGGCTGAAATGCTTTGTCTGCCTGCTGCTTTCCATTCTGGCAGGCATTCTTCTCATGACCTGCGTGTATATCCTTCCCACAGGGCGGATGTTGACCCAGGCAGACAGGAGTCTGCCCATCTTTGAAAACGAGGGTACCAGCTTCTGCTGGGCCCCGGAGGAGAAAAGCGCCCGACTGGACGGCTATACGGATGCCATCATGATGCAAATTGCCGTCTACATCCGGGATGCGGACCCCCTGAAGGCCGCCATGCAAAATGACCGCATGGAGTTCACCGAAGGAAAGCTCGACCCTGCCGGCTCTCTGAAGCAATACGTCTACGGAGACCGGTCCGGCTATGTGGTGGACTATGCCCGGTACTGGCACGGCTACCTGCTCTTTCTCAAGCCTCTGCTGCTGTTTTTCTCTCTGAGCGATATCCGGATGATGAATGCAGCCTTGCAGCTGATTCTGGCCGCCGGGGTGCTGCTGCTGGCCTTCCGGAAGCGGGGGCTCCGGCTGGCGCTGCCCATGGGCCTTGCTCTGCTGGTGCTCAATCCCGTCTCCACCGCCCTGAGCATGCAGTTTTCCAGCATCTACTACCTGACGCTGCTTGGGCTTCTCATTATGCTTCTCACGGAAAGCTGGGACAGGTCCTGGGGGTATCTGGTATTCCTGTTCCTCGGGATCGGCACAGCCTTCTTTGACTTTTTGACCTATCCCGCCTGCGCCGTTGGTACCTGTTTGGCGCTTCAAGCCCTCATGAGCCGGGCAGACGGAAAGACGCGGCTGCTGAAAACCGTCGGCTCCGGCGCAGCCTGGGCCTTCGGCTATGGCGGAATGTGGAGTGGGAAGTGGCTGGCCGCCAGCCTGATCACCGGAAACAGCGTGATGCGTGATGCCGTAGAGCAGGCCCAGTACCGCAGCGGCGGCCAAGTCACCGCTGCCGAAGGCGGGGTCAATGCCACCTTCGGCGCCGTTCTCAGCCGGAACCTGGGCGTCCTTGCCAATCCTGCCGCTGCAGTCATCGTTCTGGCGCTGCTGGGCCTGCTGGTGTGGCTGCTGGCCACCAAGCGCTGCCGCTTCGCGGTGGAACGGGCAAGCCTTCTGAGCCTGGCCGTTGCCTTTGCCGTGCCCTTCGTCTGGTACTTCCTGCTGCGCAATCACTCCCTGGTCCACTGCTGGATGACCTACCGGAATCTCTCCGCCGCCGTTTTCGCCCTGAGCGGAGGCCTGTGCTTCGGGCTGAAAGGAAACGGCTCCCCCGAAAACTAATTCTCCCCTGAAAGGGGAGCCACGCAACACCCCCGGGAACATATTTCGGTGCTCCCGGGGGTCTTTTATTGATTATTGGATTTTTGTGGGGTCCGGCATATAGACGTCGATATCCACATCCCCCTGGATGCCGGGGACCCGGCCGGTGCAGGTATACTGCCACATTTCCACCCGGAAGGGATAGGTCATATAGTTCTGGTACAGGGCCAGCCAGAAGGGATAGTCCTCCAGCTCGGAAAGATACAGGCTGCTCTCCGCCAGATGCCAGTTGAAGTAGACCATGGGCGTGTAGCCAAAGTCCACCATGGTCTTGCAAAAGTGCTTCTGCATGGCGGTCAGGGTCTCGGCGTCCACATTGTTGGTCCGGGCAGTTTCCACCCCCACCCGCTCCCAGTCCAGGACGATGGGCATGGTCAGCTCCGTATCCCCCAGGATCTTCATAAAGAAGAATATCTCGTCGTCCACCTCGTCAACGGTGGTGGCCTGGGAGAAGAAGTAGGCCCCGATCTCCAGGCCGACCTTCCTGGCCTCCTCCAGATTCCGGCGGGCATAGTCGTCCTCCACCATGTTGCCTGCCTGTCCGTAGCCCCGGTAGCCCAGGCGGATCATGGCAAAGCGGATGCCGGAGGCCTTCACCTTCTGCCAGTCGATGAGCCCCTGAAAGGAGGACACGTCAATGCCGGGATAGCTGTCCTGCTGGGTGCAGAGCAGGTAATTGTGGCTGTCGAACTGGAAATCTCGCCTGTTGTAGGGATTCTTTTCCGGCGGGACGGTGGGCATTTGGGTTTCCTCCGTGGGGGGCTCTTCCGGCGGCTCCTCCTGCTCCTGCTCCCGCTGCTGCTGCAGCAACGGCTCCGGGTCTGCTATCTCCCGGGTGCCGGTATCATAATAAGGAATGCAGGCAATGAGCATCCCCATAAGTACCAGCGCACTGGCCATGGCCACAAGAATCATGACCAGCTCCGATTTCATAGGCTTTCCGTGCTTCCTGGCACTGTGCTGCGGCTTCATAGGCTGCCCCCTTCCGTCAAAGTTTTGCCCTATTTTATCATATTTCCCCAGTTTCGCCAATAGCATTTTTAATTTTTTACAAATTGACATTCTTAAACAATCCGTTAATTCTGCGGCAGCAGTGTTGAAATTCCCAAAATACGCAATATAATATTGGTAATGATTTTATTTTCCCTGGGAAAAGGTGGATATTTATGAGCAAATTTTCTCTCTGGCTGCACCGGGCCGGCGCACGCATGAGCGCAGGGCTTCGCAGCTTTATGTCCGGGCGGTATGGCTCCGACCGGCTGAACATGGCCATTCTGTGCGCAGGCTTGATTGCCAGTATTTTCTCCTCCCTGTTCCGGGATCTGACCGTGCGGATGATTTTCCTTGTGCTGAGCTATGCACTGATGTTCTGGGCCATTTATCGGGCGCTTTCCCGGAATACCTACAAGCGGTATCAGGAGAACCGGAAGTTTCTTCTGATTTTCGACCGTCTGAAGGACCGGAACAACCGCTATTTCAACTGTCCCAAGTGCCATCAGACCGTCCGGGTTCCCCGGGGGAAGGGCAAAATCTCCATCACCTGCCCCAAATGCAGGGAGAAGTTCATCCGAAAGACCTGAATTCAATCATATTCCGGGAACCGCCGCAGGTTCCCGGATTTTTGTTTTCTGCGGGAAATTTTCTGTTTTGTCTTTTTACGCACATTTGTCCTTTTTAGAAGCACATTATTTTCAGGAATTTTCACATTTCCGCGTTTTTGCCTTCTTTTCTTCAGAAAAACATTCCGTTTTCCGAAAATTTTTGTTTACATTTTTTGAACAGAATGGTATACTGTTTCCAATTCGCATTCAAAGGGCGAACCGATGTTCTCAAACATTCTTAAGAAAGGAAGACATTACTATGAAACGAAAATTGACCCCAAAGGAAACCCTGGCCGTAGCAAGTCTGCTCTTCGGCCTCTTCTTCGGAGCCGGCAATCTGATTTTCCCCGTACATATGGGACAGGCTGCCGGACGGAACTATGTAGTAGCCTCTATGGGCTTTATTGTTACCGGCGTAGGTCTTCCTTTGCTGGGTGTGGCCGCCATGGGCTTGAGCCGCAGCGAGAGTCTGGCCCAGCTTGCCGGGCAGGTGGGTAAGGGCTACGGCCGCTTTTTCACCGTGCTGCTGTATCTGACCATCGGCCCCTGCTTTGCCATTCCCCGGTGCGCCACCACTTCCTTCACCGTGGGTGTGGAGCCGCTGCTGACCGGCAACGACAGGCTGTGGCTGCTTGGGTTCTCGCTGGTTTTCTTCCTGCTGGTGCTTTTCTTCTCGCTGCGGCCCAGCGGCATTCTGACCTGGGTAGGCCGGGTCATCAACCCGGTTTTTCTGATTCTTCTGTCCCTGCTGGTGATTGCCTCCTTCGCAAACCCCATGGCTTCCGTGCCCCAGATAGCCCCGGAGGGGGACTACGTCACCCAGCCCTTCTTGACGGGCTTTTTGGAGGGCTACAACACCATGGATACCCTGGCAGCCCTGGCCTTCGGCATCACCATCGTCCAGGTCCTGCGGCAGCTGGGCCTGCGCCGCCCGGAGGACATCGCCAAGGGGACCTGCCTGTCCGGTGTGTTCAGCTGTCTGCTTATGGCTCTGATTTACGCCCTCATCACCTGGATGGGTGCCCAGAGCCGGGGAGCCTATCCCCTGAGCGCCAACGGCGGCATTGCTCTGGCGGACATCGCCCACCACTATTTTGGCCGGGCCGGTCAGCTGATTCTGGCCGCCACGGTGACCCTGGCCTGCCTGAAAACCTCCATCGGCCTCGTGACCAGCTGCGCCGAGACCTTTCACCTGCTGTATCCGCGCATCGGCTATAAGGCCTGGACCTGGATCTTCAGCCTGTTCCCTCTGGCCATTTCCAACCTGGGCCTTACCACCATTATCAGCTTCTCCCTGCCGGTGCTCATGTTCCTGTATCCCCTGTCCATTACCCTGATCCTATTGAGCCTGCTGGGCGGGCTCTTCGGCCGGGACCGCCGGGTATTCGTCAGCGTTACGGTGCTCACCCTGGCAGCGGCAGTGCTGGATTTCCTCGCCGCCCTGCCCGAAGGCGCCAAAAGCATCCTGCACCTGGAGGGACTGCTGGGCTGGGCCAACAGCTATATTCCGCTGTTCTCCTATGGCCTGGGCTGGCTTCTCCCCGCCGCCCTTGGGCTCACGATCGGCCTGGCGCTGCGGTGGCGCGCTTCCCGTTAATCTTTCCCTTTGGGGGAGAGGGATCACCGTTAGCTGAGACTGAGGGGAGGCTTTTTCCCAGTAAATCGTTCCAAAACTATCGATTTGGAATTGACATCCCATTCAACACCTGCTATACTGATTTTGTAAGCCCCTCTCTTCTGCATCACGGCTTTGTAGGGCGGGGCAAATAGACAAACAGGAGGCAAACGGTATGTTATTTCAAATCTACGGAGACAAAGCGGGCTACCAGCTGCTGGGTTGGCTGCTGGTGTTCCTGGGGCTGATCCTCACCAACGAGATTGCCCGGCGCACCAAAAAGGGCGGCATTTTCTTCTTCCTGGCTCTGCCGGGGGCACTGACGGTGTACTTCATCGCCGTGGCCGTGGGCGCTGCCATGGGCGCAGGCTGGGCAGAGAACAACCCCACCTATCTGTACATGAACAGCTGGTTCCACTATGCCAAGCTCTATGCCGCCACCATCGGCTGCATCGGCTTCATGATGATCAAGTATCAGTGGGGCATTGGCAAGAAGGACTGGTTCAAGCCCTTCCCCTTCGTCATCGTTGCCATCAATATTCTCATCGCCGTGGGCAGTGACTTTGAGTCTGCCATCAAGGGCGCTCTTTCCGTGGACGGCTGGTGGCTGTCCAGCGAAAACGTCTGGCTGTACGGCGGCTGGTGGAACTGGCTCAACGGCATTGCAGGCCTGCTGAACATCTTCTGCATGACCGGCTGGTGGGGCATCTACTCCTCCAAAAAGAAGGACGACATGCTTTGGCCCGACATGATCTGGCTGTACATTCTGGCCTATGACGTGTGGAACTTCCAGTATACCTATCTGAACCTGCCTACCCACGCCTGGTACTGCGGTCTGGCCCTGCTGCTGGCCCCCACCGTGGCCGCTTCCCTGTGGAACAAGGGCGGCTGGATTCAGAACCGTGCCAATACCCTGGCCATCTGGTGCATGTTCGCCCAGGTATTCCCCCTGTTCCAGGACCGCAGCGTGTTCACCACCATCCCCGTGCTGTACGCCGATGGCTTCATGGATGCCGCTGTCCGTCCCACCGCTGCGAACCCCACCGCCCAGGGCGTGATCTCCGTGCTGTCTCTGGCCATTAACGCACTGGCTCTGGCAATCATCATCCGCCGGGCCATCCAGCAGAAGAAGAATCCCTATAAGAACGAGATCTTCACCGATACCCGGGACTTCCAGCTGGCCATGGAGCGGGCAGAGTAAGGCCGTTCTCCGCTCCCAATAAATGAGAAAATTCCCCGGCGCTCGGGCTGTCCGAACGCCGGGGATATTTTGTTACTTCCCCAGATATTCCGGCACAAGCTCCGTCAGCTTCTCGGCCAGCTGGGCGTGGCCCTTCCGGGTCAGGTGCATGAAATCAACGGAATTGAACTGGCAGAAGGAGGCATCCAGGAAATGCACGCCTAAGAGCTCTGCGGCGGCAGCATAGTATTTTGCCAGCGTCTGAGAGGTCTCCACCGCGCCCTTGCCCATATCCTCGGCGCAGGCAGAGGTTTCCACGCCTTTGCCGATGGGAGGCGGGGCGATGATAAGTACATTGGGCTTCTTGCCGGGGCCCCAGCAGTCCACGGTCATGGCCTTGCGGACCAGCCGCTCCATGCCTCTGCCAACCTCATAGGCTGTGGTATTCAGCCGCTGCTTGGAATCGTTGGTGCCCAGCATGATGACGAGCAGGTCCACATACTCATGGCTTTTCAGCAGGGCATACACATAGGGCAGCACGGCCATATTCTCATTGATGGGGTCTTCAAAGACGGTGGTCCGGCCGGACAGGCCCTCCTCCGTCACCAGGTACTCCGGCCCCAGGGCCTTTTGCAGCAGGCAGGTCCAGCGCTCGTCCTCATTGAAGCGAATGCCGCCGTCCGCGCAGTCGGCGGGGTCTGCGCAGTAGCCGTGGGTATTGGAATCGCCGATACAGAGAATGTGCTTTTTCACAGGATGTTCCTCCCAAGCGTTTTTCTTCCAGTATAGCCAATGGCGGACAAAAAAGCAAGCAAAAACCATTTGCCTTTTTGATGGGGGCTTGCTATAGTAGAGAAAACCTTTTAGGAGCGGACCATGAAAACAAAGCATTGGATTCTGATTTTGGTGTTGGCTCTGGCCCTGAGCCTGGGGCTTGGGCTGTGGCTGCTGCGGCCGAAAGCGCCGGAGAAGACCGTAACGGTGGTGCAGGACGGAGTGGTCACCCAGGTGCTGGACCTGGGCAAAGACCAGATTTTGGAGCTCACGGGGGCCAACGGGGGCACCAACACCGTAGAAGTAAAGGACGGCAAGGTAGCCGTGACCCACGCCAGCTGCCCGGACCACATCTGCATGGCCATGGGCTGGTGCGACAGCGGGCTGCCCATCGCCTGCCTGCCCAACGGGCTGATCCTGTCCTTTCCCAGCGGGGAAGACACAGACGGCTGAGGATTTCCAAGATTTACAGCTTGCAAAATGATTACAAATAGGTTACAATCCTTTTGTCCTCGCGAGACGGAATCTAAACAAGGAGGCTGGAAGGATGCGTTTTCATTTCTGCTCTATCTGGCAGATTCTTTGCCAGATCGGCGGCTTTGGCTGCTAAAAATTGACCTTTCGCGCCCCGGATTTCCGGGGCGCTTTTTTGCGGTTTTGATTGTAAACCACTAAAAATATTTGGTTGACAAGCAAAGAAAGCCATGGTAACGTAGTCGCGCAAAAGCCTTCCCCTCCGGGGAAGGTGGCTCGGCAACAGCCGGGACGGATGAGGGGCGTAATGAGCGGGAGCGGTTGGAAAAGCGCAACATACCGACCGCTCTCGCACGTAAGGCCCCTCATCCACCACCGCCTACGGCGGCGGTCCCCCTTCCCCGTAGGGGAAGGTTATTTCCACCCTGGAGGTACCCCATGGCAACCAAAGATCAGATTCTTTCCCTGCTGCTGTCCTGCCGGGGGAGCTACCTCTCCGGAGAGGAGCTGGCCCTGGCCATCGGCATTTCCCGGGCGGCGGTGTGGAAGGGCGTGAAAGCCCTGCGGGAGGCGGGCTTTCCCATCGATGCCCAGCCCAACCGGGGCTACCGGCTGGAAACGGGACTGGATATTCTCTCCGCCTCGGGCATTCAGGGGCTCCTGAACCCCGGACTGCCCCTGAAAATTCAGCTGCTGCCCACGGTGACCTCCACCAACGCCCTGCTGCGGGAGCAGGCAGAGGGCGGCGCGCCGGAAGGGACGGTTCTGGTTTCCGGCAGCCAGAGCAAGGGCCGGGGGCGGCTGGGCCGAAGCTTCTTCTCCCCGGCGGACACCGGCGTCTATTTAAGCATCCTGCTGCGGCCGGACTATGAAACCCCATCCCGGGCTGCCGCCCTGACCACTTTGGCCGCCCTGGCCGCCTGCCAGGCCGTGACGGACATTGCCGGGCAGCAGGCAAAAATCAAATGGGTCAACGATGTATTTCTAAAGGGCAAAAAAGTGGCCGGGATTCTGACGGAAGCCGCCCTGTCCATGGAAAGCGGTGCCGTAGACTACATCGTGCTGGGCGTGGGCTTCAACCTGTATGCCCCGAAGGAGGGCTTCCCGCCGGAGCTGGCGGGCGTTGCCGGAGCCATTCTGGACACGCCCCGGGACAACGGAAAAAACGCCCTGACGGCGGCATTTCTGAATCGCTTCTGGGCACTGTATCAGGCCCCGGAGGGCTATGAACAGGAATACAAACGGCACTGCATGGTGCTGGGCCGGGAGGTACTCATCATCACCGCCCAGGCAGAGCGCCCCGCCAAAGCGGTGGACCTGGACGGCCAGTGCGGCCTGATTGTGGAATATCCGGACGGTACCCGGCAGACCTTAAAGGCCGGAGAAGTCCGTATTCGAGAGAAGAAAGGATAGATACATATGGAAACAAAGAAAATGAAAACCCTGGACATGGTGTATATCGCCCTGTTCGCCTGCCTGATGGCCATCTGCGCCTGGATCTCCATTCCCGGGCAAATTCCCTTCACCCTGCAAACCATGGGCGTCTTCCTGGCAGTTGGCCTGCTGGGGGGCAAGCGAGGCACCGTCGCCGTGCTGGTGTATATCCTCATGGGCGCCGTGGGCCTGCCGGTATTCTCCGGCTTTGCCGGCGGCCTGGGCAAGCTCCTGGGCATGACCGGCGGCTATATTGTGGGCTTTCTGGTGTCCGCCCTGCTGATGTGGGCCATGGAGGCGCTGTTCGGCAGCAAAAAGTGGGTGCTGCCCGTGTCCATGGTCGTGGGTCTTATCGCCTGCTATGCCTTCGGCACCGCCTGGTTTATGGTGGTCTACACCAGCTCCAAGGGGGCCATCACCCTGGGCGCCGTGCTGGGTATGTGCGTCATCCCCTACATCATCCCGGATGCCGTAAAAATCGCCGTAGCCCTGCTGCTGACCAAGGCGCTGAAGCGGTTTGTGAAGTAAGCGATTTCACAAATTTTTCGCAAAGTTTCGCTGTTTCTCCGCCTTGACATTCCGGTGGAAACCCGTATAATAATACTGTATCATACTTTGGTATTATTCACGAGGAGGACGTCCTGTTATGCCGCCAAAGGCGAGATTTACAAAACAGATGATTGAAGACGCCGCATTTGAGCTGGCGAAGCAGCGCGGCATTGAGGCCGTGGCTGCCAGAGAAGTGGCCAAGGCGCTGAATATGACGGTCACCCCGATTTTCGGCAGTTTTACCAACATGTCCGAGCTGAGGCAGACGGTTTATGAGCGGGCAAAGGCAGAATTTCAGGCATATCTTCGGGGCTGCCTGGACTACACGCCGTCCTTTCAGGCCTACTGCCTGCGCTGGGTCTGTTATGCAGCAGAAAACCAGAATTTATACAGGTTTCTTATGCAGCGGATGTGGACGTCCGAGGACAAGCGCGGGGTGCTTCCGGAGCTGGAAGCGCCGCTGCTGGCAGAGCTGACGGAGCTCTTCTCCCTGTCCCATGAGGCCGCATCCGAGCTGGTTGCCCATATGCTGATCTACAGCGGCGGGCTGTGTACCCTGCTTCAGCAGGGGAATATGCCCCTTTCGGAGGCGGATATCTCGCGCAGGCTCAGCCAGCTGTGCGGCAGTCTGGCCGTGGCCGGGAATCTGGCCGCCGGTACCCTGAGCGCCGCCGATGCCGAACGGCTGTACCGCGCCGCAGAAATAAGGCCGAAACACGCATAACGAAGGCAGGAGCTTCCGGGATTCTCTCCCGGCGGCTCCTTTTTCTCTTTCTTTTCCCTTTCTTCTGTGCTATAATCTGGAAAAAGGTCAATTGGGGAGGGAAAATTATGGAAACCCGAAAAAAAGTGCTGCATTTTTTGCCCAGAAATTCCTTTAGCGGAGCGGAAAACGTGGTATGCCAGATGATTGCCCTGTTCCGCGGGGAGATGGATATGTACTACTGCTGCCCGGAAGGCCCCATCCGGCAGGCCCTGGAAGAACGGAACATTCCCTATCTTCCCATGGCTGCCTTCTCCGTGAAAGAGGTCCAGCGGCTGATCCGGCAGGAGCAGCCGGATGTGATCCAGGCCCATGATATGCTTGCCTCCGTGGTCTGCGCCGCAGCCTGCGGCAGGACGCCCCTGGTCTGCCACATCCACAACAACAACTTCGACTCCCGAGGTCTGACCCCAAAAACGGCCCTGTTTTACTTTGCGGCCAAAAAAGCAAGGCACATCTTCTGGGTGTCCTCCTCAGCCATGGACAGCTTCTATTTCCGCAAAGCCGTGGCAGACAAAAGCTCCGTCCTGCGCAATATCATCGACCCTCAGGCCCTTCGGAATCAGGCTGCGGCAGCGGAGCGCCGGGAGGAAAGCCATGCGGTGTTCCTGGGCCGGATGTCCAAGCCCAAAGATCCGCTGCGGATGCTCCGGGTTCTGGAACAGCTGGCAGTTCTCCTGCCGGACCTGAACGCCCTGGTCATCGGCGGCCCGGACGTGGCAGACCCGGAGCTGGAGCAGCACTTCCGCAAAAGCTGGGAGCGCAGCCCCGCCCGGGACCGTATCCATTTGCTGGGCTTCCAGTCCAATCCCTATGGACTGCTCCAGAACACCCGGGTTCTGCTAATGACCTCCCTCTGGGAGGGCACGCCCATGAGCGCCCTGGAGGCCATGGCCCTGGGGGTGCCCATCGTCAGCACACCGGTGGACGGCATGTGCCAGCTGGTGGAGCCGGGAAAAACCGGTTTTCTGGAGGAAACGGATGAGGCTCTGGCCCGGCGCTGCGCCGAAATCATTCAGGATGCAGCCCTGCGGCAAAGCCTGTCTCAAAACGCCGTGGCCCGGGCGGAAGTCCTGCTGGATGCCGAAAGCTACAAGCAGGCCCTTCGTGAGGCCTACGGAACAGGAGGTACACAATGAGAATCGTTCAGATCATCCCAAGCTTTGGCATGGGCGGCGCAGAAACCATGTGCGCAGCCTTGAGCCGTCAGCTGCTGCTGGACGGCCACCAGGTTTCCGCCATAAGCCTTTCCGGAGAGAAAACCGTCATAAGTCAGCGGTTGGAAGCATCCGGTGTACCCGTCTACTATCTGGACAAGGCCCTGGGCTCCGGGCTGCAATGCGTTGGACAGCTGAAAAAGCTGCTGAAAACCCTCGATCCCCAGCTGATCCACACCCATCTCCACGCCCTGAAATACGCGGCTCTGGCCTCTTCCGGGGTTCCCATCGTCCATACCATCCACAATCAGGCCGCCCAGGAGGCAGTCTTTCTGGACAAGCAGATCGGCAAATACTGCTTCCGCCGGGGCCGGGCTCTGCCCGTGGCCCTGACCCGGGAAATCCGGCAGTCCATTATGGAGGTCTACGGCCTGCCCGAAGAAAAGGTAAGCCTGGTGCCCAACGGCATTGACCTGAGCGCCTGCCAGGAAAAGGAGGACTACGCCCTCCACTACCCCGTAGAGATCCTCCACGTGGGCCGGTTCTTCCCCCAGAAAAACCACGCAGCCATTCTGGGCGCAGCTGCCCTTCTGAAAAAGAGGGGCATTAACGCCCGCATCCACTGCTATGGGGACGGCCCTCTGCTGGAGCAGACCCGCCGGGCCGCTCAGGAGCAGGGGCTGGAGGGGCAGGTCCTCTTCGAGGGCGTCACCTCCGATGTGTTCACCCCCATGTCCCAGGCGGACCTGTTCATCCTGCCCTCCAGCTGGGAGGGGATGCCCATGACCATTATTGAGGCCATGGGCACCGGCCTGAGCGTCATCGCCTCCCGGGTAGGCGGCGTGCCGGACATGGTGACGGACGGCGAGAGCGGCCTGCTCATCGAACCCACCGCCGAGGCCCTGGCTGCGGCCATTGAGAAGCTGGTGCGGAATGAAGCCCTGCGGCAAAGCCTGGGCAAGAAGGCCCGGGAGGAGGCCCAGCGGTTTTCCCTGCCCGCCATGGCCCGGGGCTATGAAGCTCTCTACGCCAGTGTGACGGAGGGTGCGCCGCTGTGAATGTTCCAAAAATTGCCCGGGAAGGGCTGCGCTCCGTCGGCAAGCTTTTCAGCCCGAAGGGAGCCCAAGAGGACACCCTGGAAGCCCTGTGGCCCGATCGAGGCGGCAGCTGCATTCGAAACCGGGGAAAAAGCTGGCTGGAAGCCCAGGTGGACCTGAGCATCATCATCCCCTGCTACAACAATGCCCCCTATCTGCGCGGCTGCCTGGATTCCGTGCTGGGGCAGAAAACGGGCTACTCCTTTGAGGCCGTGGTCATTGACGACGGCTCCACGGATGAAACGCCGGAGATTCTAAAGGCCTATGCAGCGAATCCCCGCGTCCGCCTGCTGCGGCAGGAAAATCAGGGGCACTCCGGCGCCCGGAATGCCGGGCTGTCGGTCTGCCGGGGAAAATATCTTCTCTTCCACGACAGTGACGACACCCTTCTGCCCGGAAGCATCCAGGCCCTGCTGGACTGTGCCTTTCAAAATGACGCAGACATTGCCATTGGCGGCTATGTCTGCAAGGACGCCGCCGGGAACATCACCCCCGGGAAAACATATCCCGCCGGTCCCGTGACGGACCGGCAGCACATCCCCGGCATGACCTGCGGCAAGGCCTTCCGGCGCAGATCGTGGGCAAATCTTCAATTTCCCTTGGGCTACTGGTACGAGGACTCCGTCATCTCCCAGATCCTGCTGCCCATGGCCCGCCGGATCTACGCAATCGACGCCCCGGTATTTGCCTATCTGCTGAACCCCCAGGGCGTCTCCGCCGCCTCTCAGGGCAGGCCCAAATCCCTGGAAAGCCTCTATGTCACCCGGCGGCTGCTGAAAGAGCGGGAATTCTTCGGCCTGCGCTATGATCAGGATGCCTATACCCACTTCCTGCACATGGTCCTGCTGACCTACCATAGAACCCGACTGCTGTCAAAGGATGTGCCCTATGCCGTCTTCCTGTGCCAGCGGCAGCTGCAAAGCACCTATTTTTCCGGCGTTTCCGCCCCGAAAAGCTATGCTTCTCTGGCGGAAAGCCTGGAAAAAGGCCGGTTCCGGAACTATCTCTGGCTGTGCGAGACCCTGTGGCTGAAAAACCGGATGGGAGGCTGAGACCGTGAAATTCTACATTGCAATTCCCGTCTACAAGGCGGAGGCATTTTTGTCAGAGTGCGTCAGCTCCGTGCTGAACCAGACCTGTCAGGATTTCGAGATCGTCCTGGTGGACGACGGCTCTCCGGACGGTTCCGGCAGGCTGTGCGACGAATTTGCCGCCCGGGACGGCCGGATTCACGCCATCCACCAAAAAAATACGGGCCCCTATGGAGCCCGCAGAACGGCGATTCACTTCATACTGGACCACGGCAGCCCGGAGGACCGAGCGGTCTTTCTGGACGCAGACGACAGCCTGAAGCCGGAGGCTCTGGAAACCCTGGCCCGGTGCATCCGGGAGACCGGGGCAGACCTGGTATTCCTTGGGGAAGACCAGGTGTATGAAGGCAAGGTGCTGCGGCCCTTCCCCAGGGACATGGCCTATATCGGCACAGTGACGGACCGGCGGCAGCTGTATAAGATCGTCTTTCAGGACGGCTGGTACAATCCTCTGTGGAAAAAGGTCCCGGCCCTGTCCCTGCTGCCCCGGGAGGACCACCCGGAATTCTACCCCGTCCGCTTCGGCGAGGACCTGCTGCAAAGCATCCCCCTGTACCGGGACTGCCGGAAGGCTGTCTTCCTGCCGGACAGCCTGTACAACTACACCCAGAATCCCAACTCCGCCACCAACGGCCTGGGGTATGATAAATACCGGGTAACCTCTCTGGTGCCGGAAACCTGCTGGAATTTTTTGAACAGCCAGAATGTCTGGAATTCGGAGGATTTTGAAGAATACATGGCCTGGCTCCGGCGGCTGACCCGGTTTCAAATTTGGCTGGTGGCGAAGTTCGCCACCTCCGCCGCCAACCGCTGCGCGCTCCTGAAAGCCATCTCCCAGGACGGCTTTTACGCCAAGATCATCGCCACAGCTTCCAAAGAGGACCGCTGCCTGACCCTGATGCAAAAAGGGCGCTACCGCACCCTGTGCACCGTAGGCACCGCCATGCGGAAGCTGGGAGATATGCGGAGGAAGCTTTTCTCCTAACCTTCCCCTGCGGCGGTGCGTCGCGCAGCGAATCTAATCTTCTATAGCTGCCGGTGGCAGCTATACTATGATTCATGGAAGGGGGACCGCCGCCACAGGCGGTGGTGGAAGAGGGGCCTTACGAGAGAGAGCGGTTCGTAGTTAGCGTCTTTTTAGCCGCTCTCACCCATTATGTCCCTCCTCAGTCTCGGCTAGCGCCGAGCCAGCTCCCCCGGAGGGGAAGCTTTTTTCCCTAGTCTTCCCCGCAGGGGAAGGTTAAAAACGCGCCCGGAGCTCCCAGAAGGCCACGGCGCTGGCGGCGGCTACGTTCAGGGAATCCACTCCGTGATACATGGGGATTTTTACGGTATAGTCACAGCGGGCGATGGTCTGCTCGGCCAGGCCGTCCCCCTCGGTGCCCAGAACCACGGCCAGACGCTCCTGCTGCCGCAGAACAGGCGCATCAATGGACACGCTGTCGTCCGTCAGCGCCATGGCGGCGGTGGCAAAGCCCGCCTCTTTCAGGATTTCCGGCCAATTCTCCGGCACATAGGCCCAGGGCACCTGAAAAACCGTACCCATACTCACCCGGGCGCTGCGGCGATAGAGAGGGTCTGTGCAGCCGGAGGTCAGCAGCACCGCATCCATGCCTAGAGCAGCCGCGCTGCGGAAAATGGCCCCTACATTGGTGGGGTTCATGACGTTTTCCAGCACCGCCACCCGGCGGCAGGCAGCGAGAATTTCCTTCGGCTCCGGCTGCCTGGGCCGCAGCATGGCGCAGAGCATCCCCCGCGTCAGCTGGAAACCCGTGAGCTGGGTCAGGATGGGCATTTCCGCCGTATACACCGGTACATCCCCGCACCGGGCAATGGCCGCCTGGGCCTCCTCATTGCAGTGGCTCCGCTCCACCAGCAGGGAAACCGGCCTGCACCCGGCGTCCAGTGCCCGGCAAATCACCTTAGGGCTCTCGGCAATGAACATCCCCTTCTTGGGCTCGAAGCGGTTTAATAGCTGGGCTTCCGTCAGCCGGGCATACACGTCCAGCTCCGGGGCGTTAAAATCTGTGATTTCGGTAAATTCGATCATGGTATTTCTCCATATGTTTTGTTTTGGCAGCGCCGCGGCTTCCCGGGGCGCTGCTTTTATTATATCGCAGCGGGAATTGGCTGTCAAATAGGGAACCTCTGATTCAAGCGGCAAGAGCTGGTGACGAGGGATTTTGTCTCAGACGAAAGTTCTGAAAGTGGAGGAATCCTGTATGGATTTCCCACTTTTAGAACTGCACGGATGGGGCAAAAGGCCCGTCATCCAGCCGAAGACGATTGATTCAGAGGTTCCTTAGGTATCTTTTTCCTTGCAATGCGCAGAGGCGGGGGGTATAATGGGAGTATCGTGTAAATTGGGCTTTTAAAGCCTTCCCCGTAGGGGAAGGTTAGGGCGCTCCATTTTCTAAACTACACAACCAAGGATGGACTGCTATGAATGTCACCTTACAGCACCTGACCAAGCGATTTCCCAACCGGAACAAAAAGCAGGGCGGCGAGGTTGTCGCCGTGGACGACTTTACCTATGAGATTCCCGATGGCAAGCTGGTGGGCCTGCTTGGCCCCTCGGGCTGCGGCAAGAGCACGACGCTCTACATGATCTGCGGCCTCCAGGCCCCCACGGAAGGAAAGATTTTCTTTGGGGACAAGGACGTGACCCAGCTCCCCACGGAGAACCGTGGGGTGGGTCTGGTGTTCCAGAACTATGCCCTGTACCCCCATATGACGGTTTTGCAGAACATTCTCTTCCCTCTGGAAAACCTGAAGGGCAAGGACCGGCCCGGCAAGGCGGAGATGGTTCGCAGGGCAACAGAAGCCGCCAAGCTGGTGCAGATCGATTCTCTTCTGGACCGGAAGCCCAGTGAGATGTCCGGCGGTCAGCAGCAGCGGGTGGCCATCGCCCGGGCGCTGGTGAAGATGCCCTCGGTGCTGCTGCTGGATGAGCCCCTGTCCAACCTGGACGCCCGGCTGCGCCTGCAGACCCGGGAGGAGATTCGCAGAATCCAGCGGGAGACCGGTATCACCACCGTCTTCGTCACCCACGACCAGGAGGAGGCTATGAGCATCTCCGATGAGATCGTGGTGATGAAGGAGGGCGTGGTGCAGCAGACGGGCAGACCCCAGGCGGTCTATGATGACCCCGCCAACCTGTTTGTTGCAAAATTCTTAGGCACGCCCCCCATCAACCTCTTTGACGGGCGTATCGAAAACGAATGGCTCTATATTGGCCAGGACCGGGTTCTGCCCGCCGCCGGGCTGCCGGAGGGAAACGTCACTGTGGGCATCCGTCCCGAGGGCTTTGTGCCGGAGGACAACGGGCCTTTCCGCTGCGGCCTGAACCGGATGGAGGTCATGGGCCGGGACGTGAGCTTCCTGTGCACCCACGATGGCTGCCAGGCGGAGACCTTCCGGGCCATCCGCCAGTCCGACGGCACCGAGGGCAGCCACGGGCAGAGCGTATCTTTCCGCCTGAAGCCCGGCAAGGTACTTCTGTTCGCCCCGGAAACCGGCACACGGCTGCGGCCCCGGGAGGCATAGCATGGAGAAAAACAATTATAAGGGCTTTCTCTACCTGCTGCCCGCCTTCGTGTTCCTGGGCTTTTTCCTGGTGTATCCCCTGATTGACGTATTCGTCTACTCCTTCCAGGAAAACTACAATTTTGCCTCTCAGACCTATACGGGGGTGGGGCTTTACAACTACGCCTATGTGCTCCACGACCCCTATTTTTTGCAGGCTCTAAAAAACACCTTCCTGCTGGTGATCATCACGGTGCCCCTGTCCACGGGACTGGCCCTGCTCATCTCCCTGTGCCTGAGCTCCATTCAAAAGCTGCGGGAGCTGTTCCAGACCGTTTTCTTCCTGCCCTATGTGACCAATACCCTGGCCGTGGGCCTGGTGTTCATGATCCTCTTCCGGAAGACCGCCTATTCCGACGGTTTTGTGAATGTGCTTCTGAACGCCCTGGGCTTTGCCAGCGTGGACTTTCTCTCGGGGCCATACTGGGCGAAGATGCTGGTACTGTGCCTTTACACCGTGTGGATCGTCATGCCCTTCAAGATTCTGATTCTCACCTCTGCCCTGGCCTCCGTAGACCAGACCTACCGCAACGCCGCCCGGGTGGACGGAGCATCCAAAAGCCGGATTTTCTGGCGCATCACCCTGCCCATGATCTCCCCCAGCCTTTTCTACCTGGTGATCACCGGCTTCATCGGGGCCTTCAAGGCCTATTCCGATGCCGTGGCCCTGTTCGGCACGGACCTGAACGCCGCAGGCATGAATACCATTGTGGGCTATGTCTATGATATGCTCTACGGCAATGCCGGCGGCTATCCCTCCTACGCCTCCGCCGCGGCCATTCTTCTGTTTGCCATCGTGCTGACCATCACCTGCATCAACCTGCTGGTGAGCAAAAAGCACGTCCACTATGTGTGAGGTGCGGCCATGGATTATGATTTGATTGAAAAACGGGCCCGTGGGCGTCAGATCGGGTATCTTGCCGCCATTGGGCTGGTGCTGGTGCTCTGGGCCATCATTGTCCTGTTTCCCTTTTACTGGATGCTGCTGACCTCGGTCAAGAGCTACGGCAGCTACAGCAGCGAGTTTGTGCCCAAGCTCTTCACCCTGCATCCCACTCCGGAAAACTACGCCAGCGCCTTCTCCCAGGTGCCCCTGGCCGGGTATTTTCTGAATACGGCCATCTTCACGGTGATCACCACGGCGCTGATGCTCTTCGTCACCGTTCTGGCCGCCTTTGCCTTTTCCCGGCTGCGGTTTCCCGGGCGGGACCTGATTTTCGCCGCCTTTCTGGCCCTGATGATGATCCCCTCGGAGCTGGTGGTCATCACCAATTTCGTAACCGTCACCCAGTGGGGGCTGCGGAATACCTTTCTGGGGCTGATTTTACCCTCAGTGACCTCGGTGTTTTACATCTATCTGCTAAAAGAGAACTTCTCCCAGGTGCCGGATGAGCTGTACTACGCCGCCAAGGTGGACGGCACCTCGGACTTCAAATACCTGTGGAAGGTACTGCTGCCCATCTGCCAGCCCACGGTCGTCACCATTACCATTCTGAAGATCATTGAGTGCTGGAATAGCTTTGTCTGGCCCCGGCTGATCACGGACAAGCAGGACTATTTTCTGGTATCCGTGGGCATTCAGGAGATTCGGGAAAACGGCTTTGGCCGGGAGAATATCCCCGCCATGATGGCCGCCGTCACCGTCATCTCTCTGCCGCTGATCGTACTGTTCCTGATTTTCCGGAAAAAAATCATGTCCGGCGTGGCAAGAGGAGGGACCAAGGGATGAAAAAGCTGCTTGCCCTGGTGCTTGCCGCCGCTCTGCTGCTCACCGGCTGCCACGGTCACCTGGTGTCGGAGGGCGCGGAGAACGCAGAAAGCTATACGCTGCCGGAAAGCTTCGATACCTCCCGGCATTTTGAGATCACCTTCTGGGCCAAGAACGATACCAATAAGGTCCAGACCGCCATCTATCAAAAAGCGATCGGGGATTTTCAGAAGCTCTACCCCAATATCACCGTGAACATCCGGCTGTATACCGATTATTCCCGGATCTACAACGATGTGATCACCAACATTGCAACGGACACTACCCCCAACGTCTGCATCACCTATCCGGACCACATCGCCACCTATTTGACCGGCGAAAACACCGTGGTTCCCCTAGACAGCCTGATGGACGACCCCAACTACGGCCTGGGGGGCAGCGCTCTGGCCTTCGACTCCCCTGCCAGGGATGAGATCGTGCCCCAGTTCCTCTCGGAGTGCGCCATTGGAGGCGCCACCTATGCCCTGCCCTATATGCGCTCCACGGAGGCCTGCTACGTGAACAGGGACTTTGTGGAAAAGCTGGGCTTCACCCTGCCGGAAAGCCTCACCTGGGACTTCATCTGGCAGGTCAGCGAGGCCGCCACAGCCAAAAATGCAGACGGCACCTATCAGCTCAACGGTCAAAAGGTGCTCATTCCCTTCATCTACAAGTCCACGGACAATATGATGATCCAGATGCTGCAGCAATTGGATGCGCCCTACGCCCGGGACGACGGCACCGTAGAGCTGTGGAACGACCAGACCAAGGGCATTCTGGAAGCAGTCGCGGCCCACACCGCCACGGGAGCCTTCTCCACCTTTAAGATTTCCAGCTATCCCGCCAACTTTTTAAACGCCGGCCAGTGCATTTTCGCCATTGACTCCACTGCGGGTGCAACCTGGATGGGCTGCGACGCCCCCCTGCTTGACATCAGCGAGGACGCCATTGTCCGCTTTGAGACGGCGGTTTACCCTGTGCCCCAGTACGACCCCGAAAATCCCAAAATGATCTCCCAAGGGCCAAGCGTGTGCCTGTTCCAGAAGGACGACCCCCAGGAGGTGCTGGCTTCCTGGCTGTTTGCACAATTTCTGCTGACCAACGATGTGCAAATTGCCTATGCCGAGACGGAGGGCTATGTGCCCGTCACAGAAAAAGCCCGGCTTGACCCTACCTACGTAGACTACCTGAATCGGGCCGGTGAGGACAACGATACCCACTATGCCGTAAAGCTGGAAGCCTCTAAAATTCTGCTGGAAAACAGCGAGCACACCTTCGTCACCCCGGTGTTCAACGGCTCCGCCTCTCTGCGGCAGGCCGCCGGGCAGCTGATCGAGGAGACCTGCAAGGCCGTCCGCCGGAAGCAGAGCACAGATTCTGCCGCGCTGGACGCCATCTATGAAAAGGTAGCCACCTTGAACCACCTGGACCAGATCCAGGTTTCCGCCGCCGCTTCCGACCTGGGGCCCCTGAGCGCAGGGGCCCGGGCGCTGCTGATCGGCCTGGGGCTGTGCTGGCTGGGAATCATTTCCGCATTTCTGCTGGAAAAACGGAAAAAGGCCGGGAAAAGCCATTGATTTTTCCACTGCCAGCCGCTATAATGGGTCTTAGTTTATGGGATTTTCCCGTAAAAAACATCATCCGATAAGGAGAAAACGAAAAATGAAAAAGATCATTGCCCTGCTGCTTGCTGTCTGCATGATCGCCGCCTTTGCAGGCTGCGCCAAGTCCGACACTGCCGCCACCACCGAGGCCCCCACTACCGAGGCTCCCACCGAGACCACCGAGGAAGTCACCGCTCCCGTCGAGGCCGAGGGCGACGTCATGAGCCATGCCGACTACATGGCCGCCGAGCTGGACAGCCCCGTGTGCATCGAGACCTATGTCCAGGCCCATCAGTCCTGGTGGGACAATAAGCTGACTGTCTACGCCCAGAGTGAGGACGGCGCTTACTTCATCTACAACATGGAGTGCTCCGAAGAGGACGCTGCCAAGCTGGTGCCCGGCACCAAGATCCGCGTCAACGGCTACAAGACCGAGTGGTCCGGCGAGGTAGAGATTGCCGAGGGTGCTACCTTCGAGATCCTGGAAGGCTCCTACATTGCCGAGCCCCAGGACATCACCGGCGGCCTGGGTGCCCAGAACCTGATCGACTGGCAGAATGCCAAGATCTCCGTCTCCGGCCTGACCGTGGTGGCCGCCAATGACGAGGGCGCTGCTTTCCTGTACAACTGGGATGGCTCCGGCGCTGCAGGCAACAACAATGACCTGTACTTCAACGTGTCCGACGGCACCAACACCTACACCTTCACCGTAGAGAGCTACCTGTGCGGCGAGGGCACCGATGTTTACACCACCGTCACCAACCTGAAGGTTGGCGACGTCATCGATGTGGAGGGCTTCCTGTACTGGTACAACGGTGCACAGCCCCACGTGACCTCTGTCACCGTGAAGTAATTTTCCCGCAAATAGCTCTGCCCCGGAGTTCCCGGGGCAGAAATTTTTCCAAGGAGGAATCCCCATGAAAGAATTCATCCGCGTTCTCAAATTCACCTTTTTCTCCGTCAGCGCAGGCCTGATTGAAATGGGCGCTTTTGCCCTGCTCAATGAGTTTACAGCCCTGCCCTACTGGCCCTGCTACCTCGTCGCCCTGTGCCTTTCCGTTCTGTGGAACTTCACGCTGAACCGGAAGTTCACCTTCCAGTCCGCCGCCAATGTGCCCGTGGCCATGGCCAAGGTGGCCGCCTACTACGCGGTCTTCACACCGCTTTCTACCCTGCTCGGCAATTTCCTGGCAGCAAGCCTTGGCTGGAACGAATACCTGGTGACGGTTGTGAATATGCTGCTGAATTTCTCCACGGAGTTCCTCTACCAGCGTTTTTTCGTGTTCGGCAAGACGATTGACAGTGCAAAATAAAAAAGCTTCTCCGTATGGAAAGCTTTCGGAGTATAAAGCAACCGCGGTTTCCGTTTTTTGAGAAACCGCGGCATTTTTATCCTTCCGGCATTTCAAATGCGGCAATGGGCGGCTTTTCCAGGCCTGCGTGGCGTTCCAGCAGGAGGAAGGAAAAGCGCATGTAAGATCTTGTATAGGGGTCTGAAAAGCTGTATTGCAGGGATTCCTCGATCCGGCGCAGGCGGTAGAGCAGGGTGTTTTTGTGGACAAAGAGCATCTGCACCGTCCGGGTGACGGACCGGTCCTGCATCAGGTAGGCCCAGAGGGTCTGATAGAGCACCTCGTCCTGGCAGAAGAGCCGGTACACATCCGGCTGGCAGGCGGCCAGGCACCGGTCCGGGTCGTAAGGGCTGCGAATCAGGTGGTCCATGGCCAGGTAGTAATAGTCCGTCAGGAAGCCCTTTTTCCCTTTGGGAGATTGCAGGGCATATTCCGCCTGCTCAAGGAGCTTGGGCAGCAGCTGGAAGCCTTGACAGCTCAAACTGACGCCGCCCTTCACCGGGGCAGAGCGCAGAAGCTCCTCCAGCTTGGTTCTGCGGCGGTCGTCCGGCATCCGGCTGTCGTTGGCCAGCAGCACAAAGCGCCCCTCCAGCACCCCCGAGAGGTCCCAGGGGAACACCGCCGCAATGGCCGCAAAATACTGCCGGTAGCTGCGCCGGAGCTGCAGCTTGTCTTCCGACCCGTCCAGGTCCAGAATATAAACCCGGAAGCTGTCTTTCTCCGTCCAGCCCCGCTGCTCCAGGAAGTGCTGCGCCCCCCCGTCGCTTAGGCTCCCGCCCTCCAAAAAGCGCTGAAGCATGGAATTTCCCAGCTCACTGCTCTTCTGCTCCCCGCTCAGCACAGGGGCCAGGGCCTTGGCCAGCATGACCATCAGCTGCATGTGGCCGTCATTCATGGGGTGGTCCTTCTCCACAACGGTCAGATACCCCACAGGCATTTCCCCCTGAAACAGGGAAATGGACAGGCTGTCGGACATCCCGCTGCCCTCCGGGAAGCGGAAGCGAATGACCTTTCCGTCCATATGGTAGGAAAGTCTGGCCTCGGAGATCTCCTTGGCCGAGGTAAAGGAGGAATAGCCATAGGTCTTCAAATGCAGCCACTCCGGGTCTACCGCTTCTGCGCCATAGGCGGCGGAGCAGGCCAGAACCGCATGGTTGGCATCCGTCAAAGCGATGGGATTTTTGAAGACGACCCCCATCTCCTCCACCAGCGCCCGGAAATTCCGCTGCTCAATGGCCTCGGAAATGCGGCCCTCCCAATCAAACATGGAGTCGAACAGGCTTTGCAGCAGCTCGAAGCCCTCCCGGGCGGACAGGTCCGGCAGGCGGATGCTGTCTTCGTTCCAAAGGTACAAGCAGTCCGGCCCGTCCTGCTGAACAAGCACGCAGTCTGTGGCATAGGCCAGCCGTGCGCTGCGCAGAACCCGGGGGGATTCCCGGCGAATATGCACTTCCGGCTCGAAGGATTCCAGCAAATTGGCGATGATCCACATACTGAGCTTCATGGCATTGTCCTTTCTGTCCAATGGGAGGACGGCTTTTTGGTTCATGTCCTCTCATTTTATCACTTTTCCCCGAAAAAAGGAAGTCCTATTTTGTAATTTTCACCAACTTCTTTTGTCGCATATTGTGTGGCTTTGTACTTTTGGAACAAAAATCTTTTCTTCCCCCGAAAAAGCAGTGTACTCTTGGACCGTATCTTTTCGCGCCCTCGGATGCTACAATGAAACCAGCAAGAAAAGCAGCGGGCCGGAAAACGGCCACACACGAAAAGGAGTGACTGTTATGAAAATTCCCTTCAATGAAAAAGAAATGGAAGTAGTCGCCCAGATGCCGGCCTTCGGTGGCGGCACCATTCCCGTATTTAACTACCCCATCAGCACCACGGAGCTGGCAAAGCGCACCTTCTGCGACAAGGAAGCCCTGTGGATTCTGAACGGCTCTGAAACCGGCTTCTTCTGCCCCTCCGTGATTCCCGACCATGTGGCCCGCGGCTTCGTTTTTGAGGCGGTCCCCACTCCCAGAGAAAAATTCGGCGGCAAGGATATGTTCGGCCTGAACTGGAAGTACATCGATGTGGCCGGCGGCTCCATGAGCGAGGGCAAGCTCTTCGATGACGCCAACGACTGGCGGGAATATGTCCACTTCCCCGATATCGACAGCTGGGATTGGGAAGGCAGCGCCGAGATGAACAAGGAATACTTGGCCTCCGGTCCCAAGATCCTGTGGATGCTAAACGGCTGCTGGTTTGAACGGCTGATTTCCTTCATGACCTTCGAGGGCGCCGCCATGGCCCTGCTGGACGATGACCAGCTGGACGCCCTCAAGGAGCTGATCCACGAAACCACCTCTCTGTATATGCGCATCGTTGACAAATGCTGCCAGTATTACGACTTCCCCGGCTTCTGCATCCATGACGACTGGGGCTCCCAGATGGCCCCCTTCTTCTCCGAGGCCGTGGCCAGAGAGGTCTTCCTGCCCGAGATGAAGCGCTTCTGTGACCACGTCCACTCCCACGGCAAATTCATCGACCTGCACTCCTGCGGCAAGGGCGAGACCCGCTGCGGCGTGTTCGTAGACGCGGGCTTCGACTCCTGGACCCCCATGGCCATGAACGACACCGACAAGCTGTGGAGAGAATACGGCGACAAGATCGTCATCTCCGTGGTCTGCAATGAGCTGGAGCATCCCGAGTCCGCCACGGAGGAAGAACTTCGGGCTGCCGCCCGGGCTTTCGCAGCCAAATACGCCCGGCCTGACCGTCCCTGCGTTCTGAGCAGTATGTATTCCAAGCCCGGCTATCTGACCCCCGCCTTCCGGGAAGAGCTGTACAGAGCCTCCCGCATCGGCTGCTGCGGCCAGGAATAAGGGAAGCCGGAAGAGAGAAAGTTAGGAGGAACTGTTATGCAGCCTACAAGCAGTAAAAAAGAGATATGGACCATGGGTACCTATTCTCTGCTGACCCTGTCCATCATGGTCGGCTTCATGTACCTGAACACCTTCGCCACGGAAGTCCTGAAAATCCCCGCCGCCACCCTTGCCACGGCACTGCTGATCGCCAAGATCTGCGATTTTATCGTCAGCCTTTTCTGCGGTGTCATCATTGAGAAAGTCAAGCTGGGTAAAAAGGGCAAACATCAGGCCTGGCTGTACTATGGCCGCTGGATACTGGCTGTCATGATTATGCTGGAGGTCGCGAACACCAGCACTGCACCCATGGTTGTCCGTGTCGCGGTTCTGGGCGTTTCCTACACCGTCCTGAACTGTCTGATGAACATCATTCAGACCTCCTACTACGGCATTGTCGCCGTGGTTGCCGGACCCAACCCCGCCAACCGGAACGCCATGACCATTAACATGATTCGCCAGAACACCGTGGTCATGCTGATTTGCTCTTTCATCCCCACGCTGGTCACAAAGCTTCCCTTTGGCAGCTGGAACTACTTTATCGTCGCCCTGGTCTTCATGCTTCCCATGCCCTGGGCTTTGGGCAACATTTCCCGTCTGGCGGAGGGCAAGGATCTTCCCGTTGGTCAGGGTCCCGCCGGTGCGCCCCGGGTAACCATCAAGGACATGCTGGAATCCCTGTTTAAGAACCCCCAGCTGCTGGCCCTGTTCATTTCCTTTACCATCCTGCAAATCGGTATGTTCATGTATCAGGCCAACTATACCTACTACTTCATCTACGTTATTGGTGACTTCACCAAGCTGACGCTGGCCACCCTGGCCGCCTCCCTGGTGGGCGTTGTAGCCGCCATGTTCATGCCCAAACTGGGCACCAAGATCGGCAAGAAATGGGCTTGCGTCCTAGGCTTCATACTCTTCGGCCTGGGCCTGGTGGGCGTGAATCTGATGGGCGCTCAGCACTGGGTATGGTACATCATTTTCATGAGCTTCGGCACCTGCGGAACCTATATTTACTCTTCCTTCCAGGTCACAATGTATCTGGACTGCGGCGAGTGGTACCTGAACAAGACCGGCAAGGATATGCGGACCATCGCCATCGGTCTGGCCTCTCCCCCGATGAAGATCGGCATGGCCCTGGGCGGCACCATCGGCCTGTACCTGCTGGGCGCCACCGGTTACGTTGCGGGCTTCACCCCGGACGCAGCCTGGGTCAAGAGCTTCATGTTCATCTGCTGGATCGTTCCCGCCGTCATCTATTTTGCAGCAGCCGCCATCATGGCAATCTTCTACAAGATTACCGATGCGGAAGCCGCCAGATGTGCCCAGGAAAACGCAGCCAAGCTGCAGCAAAAGTAATTTCTCCATAGGTACGAAAAGCCGTCCGGTTTGATATGCTCCCCATAGAGTAGACACTCGAAATAACAAAAATTTCGAGGCTACACTATGGGGAGTATTTTTATGTTCAAAAGGAAAGTAAGCCCGGAAGAAAAAATAACAGCAGTTGAATCCTATCTGAATGGAGATCGGCAGCTTCACACAATACTGGAGCAATACGGAATAGCCAAAGAATCATTTCGTACATGGGTAAGAAATTATCAGATATTTGGTGGGGAAGGCCTTAGAGATAAACACAGGAAAGCAAGCTATTCAGCACAGACACAGATGGCAGCAGTAAAGGATTATCTGTCCGGAGCAGGTTCGCAAGCAGATATTTGTAAAAAATATAAGATTTATTCTCGAAGCCAGTTGCGAAGCTGGATAAAGATGTATAATAGTCATAGAGAATTACGACCCAGCAGAGGTCGAGGGAGTGATATCTATATGACTAAGGGAAGAAACACTACATACGAGGAACGAGTGGAAATTGTCAGCTACTGCATTGAGCACGGCAACGACTATACTGCCGCCATCGAGAAATACGGTGTCAGCTACCAGCAGATATATTCCTGGGTGCGCAAGTATAACGAGAAAGGCGCAGAAGGACTTGTAGACAAGCGCGGTAAGCGTAAACCGGAATCCGAAATGACGGAACTGGATAAGCTGCGAGCTGAGAACCGGGTGTTAGAAGCACGGAACAAAAGATTGGAATTGGAGTGTGCCGTGCTAAAAAAACTCGAGGAAATCGAAGGGAGGTGGCGCTGAGCGGAGTACGGCAAGAGCATCTCTATCTTTGTGTTCAGGAAATGCACAAAGAGGGATATGCCGTAACCGAGATCTGCGATATTCTTGCGTTAAACCGATCCAGCTACTACAACTGGACACACCGTGTCAAGAGCACCCGTGAGGAAGAAAACGAAGCCTTGCTGCATGAGATTGGCCTGATCTACGCAGAACGTAACGGAACCTACGGCTACCGCAGAATTGGAGATGAATATAATGAAACACACGAAAAGAAGTATAATCTGAAGCGATTTTACCGTCTGGTACATATTGTTGGGTTGCTGGCCGTTATCCGCAGAAAACGACCTGCTTACCAGAGATCCACACCGGAAGTTACCGCTGAGAACATTCTGAACAGAGATTTTACAGCGACTGCAGTAAATGAGAAATGGTGTACCGATGTCACAGAGATGAAATACGGCTCTGCCGGTGAGAAAGCCTATCTTAGTGCCATTCTTGATCTGAAGGGTAGGGATATTGTTTCCTTTGCTATTGGCAAAAGCAATAATAACCAGCTGGTGTTTGAGACATTTGATTTGGCAGTAAAGAAATACCCGGATGCACATCCGCTATTCCACAGCGACCGTGGATTCCAATACACAAGCAAGCTGTTTAAGGCAAAGCTGGACAAGCAAGGAATGGAACAAAGTATGTCCAGAGTTGGCAGATGTATTGATAACGGGCCGATGGAAGGTTTCTGGGGTATTCTGAAGTGTGAAATGTACTATCTCAACCAATTTGAAACTTATGAAGAACTTGCCTCTGCTGTTGAGCAGTTCATCTATTACTACAACCACCAGCGGCGTCAGCACAAGCTGAACTGCCTGCCTCCAGCAACCTACCGCAGCTTACTAGAAGCTGCTTAAAAGAAAACCAGGATCCCATTTCTGAGACCCTGGTAGAAAACTATTTTTGTTTTTTCATCTGTCTACTTGACAGGGAGCGGTTCAGTTCACAACGCCGGACGGCTTTTATTATGGGTTCACGTCCATGTGCACATGGGTGCCGTCAATGGCATAGGCATAGCGGACCTCCTTCTGCTGCCGCACCAGGGCCAGCGTTCTCTCGGCGCTCCAGCCCCGAAGGGAGAAGTCCATGGCACAGCCCGTCAGGTGCCTGGAATTGGCCACGCCGCCTACGGCCGCATTGTGGGCCCTGCACCGCACAGTGCTGCTGGGGACCATGGGAACGCCCGCAGCAGCGCGCACCCGGTCCGCAAGGCGCATCAGTTTTTCCACAGGCTCTGTGGGGAAACCACCGCATTTCCCGCAGGGGCAGGCAATGTAGGGCTCGTTCCTGGAAAAATAGCGGATGTCCTTCCAGAAGCGCTCCGCCTCCTGCTTCCGAAAGCGGCCCTGGAATACGGCCTCTTTGAGCTTTTCCTGGGTCTTCACCCCCGCTTCCCCATCTGCCGCCAGGCCCTCTGCCCGCTGGAATGCCTCCACGGCGCTTTTCGTCTTCTCCCCCGCCACGCCGTCGATTTCTCCCGGGCTATAGTCCAGATAACTCAGCAGAAGCTGCAGCTGCCTTACCGTCAAGCGGCCTCGCCTCCATAGAGATCCGCTGTCAGAGCGGTAAGCTCTGTGTACTCATCGTCCGTCAGGCGATTGCAGGCGAAAAACACATCCAGCTTGTTCTGAGCCTGCTCTGCGGTCCTATAGAACTTCTTTCCGATCAGAATTTTCATGCTTTTGTACATAACAAATTTCCTCCAGTCAAAAATATTTACGGTAACGCCAAGCATAGCGTTATCCCTCCTCGATTGCAGCCAGGTCCTGATTATACACATCCTCCACCATGGCTGCCATGGCTTCCACCAGCTCGTCATTCTGGGCCTCCAGCGCGGCAGCGCGCTCCCGCTCATAGGCACGTTGGGCAGCGTCCAGCTCCGCCCAGGGCTTCCAGGGAGATACCATTTCGCCTGTAAATACCGTGCCATCTTCCCGTGTCCAGGTCTTCCCGGCAGGTACATAACGGTATCCCTCAATATAGGCGACGCACTTGTCATCAAAAAAGGCTGTTTCCACTTCCACCAAACCGTTGCCAGGAGAGGTGTGGCACTTATATTCGTTGTCGATGTAAATCATCATTGCGCCCCCTCACGTCAGCCAGACTTTGCTTACGGTAAAATTGAACGTAAAATCGCTTCGGCCGATACCGGTGTACAGCACAACATATCCATCGGATATTGCGCTTACGTCCAGCTCACCGCTTCCGCCGCTGTTATAGGATATAAACTTTGATGCCAACACACTCGATACCTTTCCTGCCGCAGGCGGCTCGGAGGTTACATAGACCGTATAGCCGCCACCGCCGGTTTTTCCGTTTATATGTAGAGCGGTAAAGCCGTCAATAGGCACTTTGTTCTCCGTGTAAAGGATACCAACGCCACCAACGGCCCTGGTGATAGCGGTCAGCGTGGGGCTTTTCGATATCTCCGCACCCACCGATGCGTCGGCATTCCACTCATCGTATCGGCTTCCCGCATCGTACAGTACCCCGTCGAACGCCGTGCTAACCGTCACCCACTTTCCGCCAATATACATGCTGGCCTCAGCCGATTCCCACGCTTTGGATGCAAAAACATACGTACTGTAGGCAATGGACTTTGCTTTGGATAAAAAAACGATAAGCCCATCAGCAGGGTTTTTGGGAAACACCTCCGCAAAGACGTACTTCTTCCCGGCCTTGTCGGATTTTACCCAGATCATATT
>ERZ824600.504-NODE-504-length-58228-cov-8.675348_pt1 | contig 58228 bp, 46 predicted proteins | sample MGYA00519933_ERZ824600 | MGnify/ENA primary metagenome ERZ824600 (study PRJEB31778, sample SAMEA3449178) | human gut metagenome | biome: human gut; feature: human-associated habitat; material: faeces | place: United Kingdom | collected 2010/2012 ...
CGATCAACGCGTATGCGTATGATCTCGCCGCAGACGGCACCCAGAGCTTCACGATCGAGGGTGTCAACGGCGGTGAGGCGTTTGCGTTTGAGGCGACGCCGCAGGACCTGAAGACGGACAAAACGCCGATCATCGACGATACGCTGTTTGAGCCGGGCAAGTCGAACGCGAAACTGCTCAAGGTGGAGAACGCGGGCACCCTCGCAGCGAAGATTAAGCTCAATTTCACGGTGGAAGACGGCGGCTTGATGGACGCACTGTGGTTTGATTTCGTGCAGGTGAAGGGCGGCGCGGTCGTCGGCGCGTTCCAGAAGCGCCCGATGAGTGAGCTGGAAACCATCGCGGACGGGATGGAGCTGCCGCTGCTCGCGAACGAAAACGTGCAGTTCATCCTGATATACGGTATGGACGAAAGTGCGGGCAACGCGTTTATGGAGAAGACCTTCTCGGCGGATGTGGCTATCGTCGCCACGCAGTACACGGAGGAAAAAGACGGCTTTGGCAGTAACCAGTACGACAAGGATGCGGCGTATGCGTGGACGGGCGACACGGACGATGAAGGACTCGAAGACAATACCGATGCGGATACCAAGACGGTTTCCATCGAAACGCCGGAGCAGCTGGCGGCTTTTGCTGCCGCAGTGAACGCGGGGGAGAATACCTACGCGGGCTATACGATCAAGCTGGAAAAGGATGTGGATCTGAGCGGGCATGAATGGACGCCGATCTCTTCGTGGGGCGGGAAGCTGAACGGTACTGTGATCGATGGCCAGGGACACAGCATCCGCAATATGACGGTCAGCGGCGTAAACGAGGGTGGCTTCATCAGCAGCAATGCGTCCTCTCTCACGATTCGGGATCTTACTTTTGAAGGAGCCCGAGTGACCACGAACGAAGGAAGTCAGAAGTACGCCGGCGTCGTGATGGGCAAGAACTATTCCAAGGTGACGTTCGAGCGTGTTGTCGTCCGTGATTCCCAAGTGGTCAATACCTGGCAGTGCGGCGGCTTTGTCGGCTTTGCGGAAGGCAATGCACCGGGTTTTGTGGACTGTGTAATCGAAGACAGCTTTGTCGGCGGAAAGAACGCCACCGGGGGCACGTTCTTTGGTCTGGGGATTGTGGACGTCGCGCTGACCGGCTGCTCGGCCAATACTGTGCAGTTGTATACCGACAGCCTCACGTGGAATACCACGGCCAAACAGGAAGGAAACTTCTTTGTGGGACACCTGTATGGCAAGGCGCTGACCACAGAAGGATGTACCGAAACGAATGTGACGGTAGTTTCCGCCTATCCGGAAGGAAATTGACGCCGAACCGGCCGGCATCTCCCGTAAGGGGGGAGACGCTGTGCTGTGAATGGGCGTGTTTCCGCCCCCGCTTATGCGGGGCCGGAAAGCCAAGGGCATAAGCGGTGGTTTATGCCTTTGGCTTTCCGGTAGAAATAGAGGAGGGCTTTGTGTATGCTGAAAAAAGGACTGTCCATCGCCGGTAGGGTGCTGACGATACTGCTGCTGATTTTCGCGGTTTTTGTGATGGTGTTCACGGTGATTTCGGTGAGCACGGTCGGCAAGGCGGACGCGGATTTTTTGGGCTTCAAGCCGAATATCGTGTTGTCGGATTCAATGCAGGATACGTTTGCCGTGGGGGACCTGGAGGTCAGCCGCAAGGTGGATCCGGAGAGCCTTGCGGCGGGGGACATCATCACCTTCCGTTCGATTGACCCGGCGAATTACGGTTCGGTGATCACCCACAAAATCCGGGAGATCACGACCTATGAAGGCGGGCTGGCATTCGTGACCTACGGGACAACGACCGGGGTGGACGACGCGTATCCGGTGCCGGCGGACAAAGTGCTGGGGAAGTATGTGTTCCGGCTGCCGAAGATGGGGTATTTCTTTGAGTTTCTGCGGACGACGGCGGGCTACGTGACGGTGATCCTGCTTCCGTTTCTGGTGCTGATCGGACTGCAGCTGTTCCGGTTTGTGCGGCTGGCGCGGCAGTACAAGGCAGAGCAGCGGGAGGAACTGGCGGCGCAGCAGGCGAAGCTCGAGGAGGAACAGCAGAAGAACCAGGCGATGCGCGAGGAGCTCGAACGCCTGAAAGCACAGATGACCGGTGAAGCGGCGGACAGCCGGATCGGAGATGAAAAAACGGACGAGGATTCCGGAGGTGAACCGTAATGCAGACAAAAGGGATCCCGGGCGGGCGGCGAAAGTTCTGGAATAGGGCGGCTGCGCTGCTTGTGGCAGCTGCGGTTGCCGCAGTAAGCTATACCGTCACGGTATTGGCGTGGTTTCAGGACAGTTTGAATACTTCTGCGCAGATTGCGGCGGGTCAGTATGCCGCGCGGCTGGATATTCTGGACACAGAAACGAATACGACGCTTTGGTCGAGCGGCATCGAGGGTATTACCTGTTTTGATGGACGGCCTGTACTTGACGGCTTTACCGGCGAGGCAGTGATTCGCGTGTCCAGCTATCAGTACGGCGACGGTACACTGCCGTTTGCCTATACGCTGCAGGGAGCGCCGGTAAAAGTACTGCAGCCGGGCGGGGTGCAGGAATATCCCGTCGAAATTACACCGGACGGCCTCGAATTGCAGTTCTTTACCGCCTATCAGAATCAGGAGATTTATACGGCGGCGGATGCGGCAGCGCTCCAGGATACGGATTATCCGGAAGGCAGTATGGTTTATCTGACTGCGGATATCACCACGGATGCGCTGGTTTTTGATGGCTGCTATCCTAATCTTAATCTCAACGGGCATACGCTGGCCGCCGGCGGTTTGGAAATCCGTGCGGCAGCCGGAGTGTATACCACCATGTCCATTGAAAACGGCACGTTGGCGATCGGCGGCCGGATTTACACGGACGGCGACCGGCTTCCGACAGCGGGAGAGGGACACGTGGCTGTGACTCTGCGAGATTTGCAGCAGGGACAGGTCGAGTGAGATGATTCCTCCCATACAGTAAACAAAACACAATCTCCCGGCACAGGTTTTACTGTGCCGGGAGATTTTACAATATCGCATCGTTTTTCCGCTCTGGGGGATGGTCAGTGTTATTTAATCCTGCTGCCGGATAGCCAGGACTGCCGACCGCCTGCCGGAAAATGGGCTGGAGCCCCAAAAGGGAAAGGGCGTGAGAATAAGGCGGTTAGGCAAACAACTTCGGCTTATTGCACCGAAAGGATGGTATAGATGTCCAGCCGGTCCAGCCGGGCGCGCAGGACGCCGTCGTGCCACTCCCAGTCTATCGGCTGTGCCGGCACCGCTTCCACTGCAGCCGGACGGGACGGGCAGTCCGCCTCGAGTGTCAGGCCGGTAAGCGGCGTGATTTCGTCGTAGATATAGGTGTGCTCACTGCCGTGCGGGCCGGAGGTGTTGATCAGATGGATCAGCAGCTCATCGCCGTTCCGGCTCAGATTCACGTCCACGAAATGGGATCCGGTCACCCGTACGAGCGGACGAAACACCTGCCGGACCAGTCCACCGAGGAAGTCGCGGACCAGGAACCGCTGTGCGAGCAGATATTTTTCCCCGATGTTGGTCCAGATACAGGTGCAGGTGCCTTTTCCAACCTGCCGAGCGGTTGCGGCCGGGGAACACGGACCCTTAGGGGCATTTCCTTCATACAGACTGCCTGCACTCTCGGTTCCCTCAAGAGGGGTTACCGCGCAGCTCAGCGCATGCAGTCCGGTGATAAAGCCGTCAAATTCCAGATAGCGCTTGACCGCAATCGGCAGCGTTTCAGCGGCCTTGTCCAAATCCTCCACGGTCAGACAGCGCGCAAGCTGCTGCCGTTCTTCCGTGGTAAAAGGATGCGCCATATTTACGCCGGCCTCGTCGGCAAAATACTGTGCAGCCAAGGGGCCGACGGCTATCAGATGGCCGCCCTGCTCCATGTAGCGGCGCAGCAGCGCCACCGTTTCTTCCTCCAGCCAGGCGGTATCCGGCAGCACCAGCACCGGATACCGCATCAGGTCCGCTTTCAAATGATGTTCAGAAATCAGCTGAACCGACAGCTGATTGTCCAGCAGGGCCTGCGTGATGCCGCGGGCAGCGATGTACTCCTTGTCCGGGAACAGTGCGCGGCGGGCAATTTTATAGAAATTGTAGGTGGAAAGGAGAACCGCCGTCTGCGGAATATTTTCCGCCCGGAAGCATTTGGCCCGGCGCTCATTGCAGAAACGGCTCACTTCGCCTACCACCGGCAGCATCCATTTTTCCAGCGAGCCGTCGCGGTTCTGCTGGATATATACCTGGAATCCGCCGCCCAGCGACAGGGGTGCGGCGGCCTCCCGCTCGATCTGGCAGGCGCTTTTGGTGGAGGGGATGTTTTCCACCGGGCTGACAATAAAGCTCCAGCCCATGATATCCCAAGGTTTTCCCTGGGTGGCGAGATACCGGGATTCAAAGCGGGCGGTGTTGTAGGAGTCGATGGGATTGTAGTCGGCGGACAGGTAATCCACTCCTGCGCTTACCGGCTCAGGCATATAGGTGGAAAATGCCCAGTTGCTCGCGATCTGAAAGCGCGGATACTTTTGGTGCAGCGCGTCGGTATAGTGGCGGAGATACTGCCGGAAGCTTTCCCGCAGGTAGTCCATGTATACGTCGTAATCCGGATCGTCGGGGGACTTCGGGACGGTTTGACAGCCGGTATCCCGGCGGAAGGCGGCCAGAAAAGCGGGGGAGTAGTCCGGATTCACCGCCCAGGCTTCCCCGTCGATCCACACGCCGTCCACATCATAGCGGTCGATCACTTCGCTGAGCTGCGGGATCAGCAGCCCGTCGCTGTAACCGCCCCGGAGTGAGGTATAGTCACGGCTGACCTGACCCTCGGCATCCACAATCGCCCATTCCGGGTGAACCCGGACCGCAGCCATATCAAATACGCCGGAATAGTGCAGGAACAGCGGTATTCCGGCGCGTGCGGTGACATCCCGCCAGATCTTCAGGTTATCCCTGGCAAAACCGGGCGCTCTCGTACCGACGGCGGTTTCAAAGCTGGTCATTCCCGGATGCCCTTTGCTGTCGCACTGAACGAAGTCGGGCTGTACGGTGTCCAGCATGTACTGGATCTGTTCTTCTGTGGTATTGGCGCCGATGTTGGTGGAATCGTCGCTGGCGTGAAAATCAAAATGTACGCCGAAAAAGCAGTCTTCACGTCGTTTTCTTTCCATATTGTTTTGTCCTCCCGTGGAAAACGGGCCGCCGTCTTGGACAGCGGCCCGTTTTTTAACCCGATATTTTAAAAGTGCAGATGTGGCGGCTGGGCATTTCCCCGGCTGTAAGCGGTGGTGCTTTCAGCACGAGGGTGTCTCCCTCACACTGGCAGACGACCGGCACACTGCTGCCAAGCAGCTGCGCCTTTGCGCCGTTTATGAACCCGCCGCCCGATACCCGGAACTCTTCACCAGAATATCCGGTACAGAACAGGTAGACTGTGCGGCCCTTGCGGGTGGCGCGTACGCCTTCCGGAAGAACGAGCTCCCGTGCGGCGCGGGTGCCGTAAATGGCCTCGCCGTTGACATCCATCCATTCACCGAGTTGGGTCAGCCGTTCCTGGATGAGAGGAGCTATAGTGCCGTCTGCGCATGGGCCGACATTCAGGCACAAGTTTCCGCCCCGGCTGACGGTATCCACCAGCAGCTCGATAAGCTCGCTTTCGCTCAGGTAGTCGGCAACATCCTCGTTGCGGTTGTAGCCGAAGCTCGCGCCGATACTACGGTTTTCTTCCCATTTGCGGCGGCCGAGATTCTGCTGGGCCTCCTGTTCCGCCACGGCCGGGCTGTTGACCTCGCCGTATTCACAGGAGAGGTAGCCGCCGTGCAGGCCGCGGGTATCACGTCCCCAACGGTCGTTGATGACGATCTCATCCCTGACGGAGGATTCGTTATACAGCCAGGTGATGAAATCCAGGCTGTGCCACTGCTCGCTGGTGTATGACCATTCGCCGTCGGTAAACAGAAGGTTCGGGCGGTAAGCCTCCACAAGCTCTTTCATCTGCGGGATCATCTTTTCCACCGCATAGCGGGGAATGTCGGCCTTGGCGGCGTCTTCCACCTTCATCACCGGATGAAACCACTCCAGCAAACTGTAATACAGCCCGCGGCGCAGACCATTTTTCTCCGCGGCATCCAGCAGCTCGCCGACGATGTCGCGGTGCGGGCCGATATCCACGCTGTTCCAGTTCCAGCTGTAATAGCTGGGCCACAGGCAGAAGCCGTCGTGATGTTTGGAAACCAGTACAAGGTATTTCGCGCCCGCCCGCTTGAACAGCTTTACCCACTTGTCCGGATCAAACATTTCGGCTTTCCACATTCCGGCAAAATCTTCATAACGGAAGTTTTCACCGTATACCCGTTTATGGAAGTCGTAGTAGGGCGGGTATTTCTGGGCGATCTGCCAGCCATACCATTCGGAATAGGCCAGCCCTGTGGATTCAACCTCGCAGCGTTTTGGCGCGTAGGCGGGGACGGAGTACAGCCCCCAGTGAACAAAGATACCGAGCTTTGCGTCGTCATACCATTCCGGCAGCGGGCGGGAGTCGATGCTGTCCCAGGATTTTTCGTATGAAGCCATGACGTTCTCCTTTTTGGAAATTCCGCTGATGCCGGCGGTTAGTTGAAATAGAACTGCGTGTTCCAGACGAGCCCGTCATGCGTTTTTCCCGCCTCATAGGCGCTGGAACGGCTGATTTTGACGTACACCACGCCATCCTTCATCGCGTCGGTAAGGGCGACAGACAGCACCTTCTGGTTGGAAGCCGACTGTACGCCTGCATCGTTGGAATCCGCCACTTCAGTCCAGTTCTGTCCGTCTCCGGATATGCTGACCTTGTAAGCGTTGGCGATGAGCATGGAGATACGCAGCTTGCTGACGTCCATCTTATCGATGCCGAGCGCCTCGAAGAAGGCGTCGCTGCGGGTATCGTATTTGTAGACGATGGCGGAATCCGGATCGGGATTCAGGCAGCGGGCGGTGTTTTCGTACAGGAAATTGTTTACGTTCAGATTTTCATCCAGCAGAGCGGCCTCGTTTTCGGTGCCTGCCCGTACCATAGCGTCAGGATCCCGTTCCTTGTCCAGCTTATCCAGCAGGGAGGCGGAGGTCAGGTTGGTCAGCAGCCGCAGCTTGATCAGCTTGGCAGACTTGCCGGTCAGCTGCACCGACATCTCAAACTTCATGTATACGGTTTTTCCGCCGGCGGCATAGTCGGTGATATCCAGCGTGTTGGGACTGGGCGGATTTTCCCCGCTCTTTGCTGCGTACAGTTCGGTATAGTTCTCGCCGTCGTTGGATACCGATACCTTATAAAGACCGGATGTGGTCAGCATCAGCCGCGCCTCAGTGACCTCCGGCGAGGTGACGAAGCGGTAGACCATCGCGTTGTCGCCTGTAACCTCGCGGCTGGAAGTGAAGCCGGTTTCGGTCACTTTGTTTTCATCGAGGCTCAGCAGGGTACGTGCGGTTTCGGAATTGCTTACCGGGGAGAAACTCAGCTGCCCCACCGGATCAGGCGTCGGACTGAACCGCACGCGGGAAACCGGACCGTCCGACTTGAGTTTGAGATATACCTTTCCGGACAGACCGTCTAACCGTGCGTACCAGGTGGCGCCCACCTTATGCATCGGCAGATCGGTGAAGTTCTCATTATCGGCGGAAATCTGGGCGGAAACATCGTCCGCAGCCACCATAAGGTCGCCGTCGGCCACATCCGTGCTGATGGGCAGGAGATAGGTAAATTCACCCTGACGGCCTTCTTCGGTCATCTCTCCGCCGGACACCAGATAAGCGCCGTCTTCGGTCGTACGGATGTCAAAGGCTTCCGCTGTCTGTGCCTTGTCGGTGGTCAGATAAAGGGCGTACAGTTCCACACCGTCGGTATTTTCCGGTGTCTGGTCACCGAAACGGACGTACAGGGGCTTGCCTTCCTCGATCAGATCGGAGGCGTCAAAGCGCAGCGTGGTTTTGTCTTCGCTTTTTCCCTTGGCGACAACCGTCCAGTGCAGGTAATCGGAGGACACCTCAATCTGATAATCCCCCTTGACGGTAACATCAAATTTGGCTTCCTTCACACCGTCGGCCAGATCAAAATGATAGATGAAGTAATCCCGCGCGTCCGCGATGCGGCTGCCCGCGGCCGCGTCATAGTCGCTGTAATCGGTGGCCTTATACAGAAAGCCCATTTCGCTGCGGGTCATGCCGGACTGGAAGGAGGCGGTGGTCACATCGGTGAACTCCCGGCCGTAGTACTGCCGGTAAAGATCCGCCAGCTGGTTGGGCGTGACCGCCACATAATCCTCACCGAGTGTCTCCATGATGGCCTCCACGGTGGAGGGATCCTGCGACCAGCCGTACAGGGAGATCGCATAGAAGCCCGGTGCACCGCCGTCGGCCTGGATGAGATTGGTGGCCTCCTTTCCGTTGTAGTTGAGCATCACCGGCGTATCCCGGAACAGGAAGTGGGACAGGTCGTTGTTGTAGTTGGTGTTCCCGGTTTCGAGATAGCCGCAGAAAATGGCGTTGAGGTTTTCCATCTTTTCGGCATAGGGAAGAGGATCCACGACATCGGGCTGCAGCACGCGCATGGCATTTTTGCCGATGCGGGAGAAATACTCGTCGCTGAGCGCGAAGAATTCATCCTGCGATTCCTCCGGCGGGGTGTGATACACATAATCCACGCCTGCTTCCGGATAGGCCAGCCCGTCACCCTGCGACCAGTTCTGCCGGTAATAACGGATGATGTTTGGGTTCATATCCCAGCAGGCGGGCGCGATTGTCCACCCGATGGAGTATTTGCCCTTCGAAGGAGACTGGAACATCGTGGGCATACGGTACTGGAGGTAGGAGTTGTTGTCGCCTTCGGAGAAGGTGAACGCTACGTATTTTTTGGTGGGATCCAGCGTGATTTTCTCTTCCTCCACCTTCAGTTCCTCGTAGGGGAGCCCGCTGGTCCAGCTGACGTTGAAGGACTCGTAGCTGACCACCACAAACTTGTAATTCTCGGTCAGCAGCGGCACGAGTGATCCTTCGTCCGCCTGAAGATACCAGCAGCCGAAGATGGGGGTGTTGGGTTTGGAAACATTGAGAATGGACAGTTCCATCTGCCGTTCCGCCTCGGTCGCGTCGGCGGCGAAGATGCGGTTGTAGATAAAAATTTTGTTGGCGACATAGTAGTCGAAGGCCGCCGCCTGGAAGCCTGCGTTATGGCCGAGCGCTTCCTTGTTCATCGTGTCCCCAAAGGTGGCCAGCGCGTATTTGTATACCCGCATCCACACCTCGCGGCTGCCGCGCTCTTCGGAGAAGGAACCGTCGGCTTCCTTTTCCATAAACTTGGTGGTATCGCCCAGTATCTCCAGTTCAAGGCCGTATTCCTCCTTGAGGGTGTTGTACTGGATGTAGTTGAGCGCCACAGCTTCATACTGGCCGCACATCATCAGCGTCAGGTTGAGCAGCGCCATATCGCCATACCGGGTCGGATAACCGTCCCGGCTGGCCATCGCGTTGTCGCTGAGCCGCTCATGGTAAATGACCGCGCCCTTGATTTTGTCCTTGTTTTGCAGGATCATCTCGTAAGGATCGGTATATTCGACCTTCTCGAATGCCTCGTCTCCGGTATACAGGGTGTCGAGCTGCTCAAACCAGAAGGCGGAGCCGTTGAAATTTTCCGGTCCCTCCACCATCTCGTCATGGATGATGTACATGCTCGGCTGCACCCGGTTGACATTGCCCTGCAGGGTGGTCATCATCATCAGATCCGCATTGCTGAACGCATCCATGTTGATCCACTGGATGGTTTTGGAGGTTTCCTGCGCCGGTTTGGGGATAGCCACCTTGCCCGAAACGTCGATATTGTTTTCCGCCACCGGGCGGGTGATCACTTCGCGTTCAGGCACCTTTTCCTTGCCGCACCCGGAAAACGAGACGGCGATCAGCGAGGCGGCCGTGAGTACCGCCAGAGCGGCGGAAATCGGTTTTTTCATATGCATCTGCCTTTCTGACGCTTTTACGCCTTACCTTCTGTCTTGCCTTTGCGTTTGCTGCGGCGTACGAGCAGCAGCACCGTCAGGCCGCCGGCCGCCAGGATTACCACGCCGCCGCCGATGCCCACCCACAGCCAGGGGAAACCACCGGTCGTGACGGTGGAGCGGGTCGCTTCGGGTTCCTGCGGCTTCTGCAGCTTTTCTACGGTCGGGAAGCTGTCGGGAAGGGTCTTGCCGTAATCAAAATCCGGGGTTTGGGGACGGGCGTACGGTTCCGGCACGCCCTTGGTGGAAAATTTCAGGCTGTACAGCAGCAGGATGTCGGAGGCCGAGGTGTTGCGGATTTTCAGGTACAGCACCTTGTCGGTACTGTTAGTCAGGACATCCTGGATACGGATGGCGTCGGTCGCCTTGCCGACGTTGGTGACGGTGGAGAAGTTTTCGCCGTCGGTCGACGCCGTCAGGTCGTATTTGCCCTGTGCATCGATGACCACGTCAACGCCGTTGACATCGTTCGGCAGGTCGAACTTGTACACGATTTCGCCGCCGACATCCACACCCCGCACCTTGCTGAGGCTTGCCGTCTGCCGCATGGAGGAACCGATGCCGCGGTCGTTGTTGAGTATGCTGTACAGGTAATCCGCTTCTGCGCCGCTGAAGGCGGTGAAGCCGCCCTCGGCCACATCTTTTGATATCACGGCTACGCCGAGCGAATCCACAAATCCGCCTTCGGCCGTGCCGGTCACCCGGACATACAGGGTACGGCTGTCCCGCAGATAGGCGGACAGATCGAAGACGTTGGTGGGCGGGGTGCCGGAACTGCCGAGCTGCGAGGTCAGCAGGTTCTCGAAACCGCCGTCCGGACGGGTGGAGATGTCAATTTTCACGCCGCCGGAATAGGTGGCATACAGCCGGGCGGTATCCACGCCGTCAGCGAAGGGGAGTTTGAACAGCAGGCTGCCTTCCCCGTCGAGATAGTAGTTCGGGAACGCCTCATAGGCAAAGTAGGTGCGCAGGCCGGAGGAGGCCTCCAGATAGCGCATGCCGTCTTCACCGTGCGCCTCAAACTGTACGCCTCTGTCGATGGCCGGCGTGCCGCTTTCGATCATCAGTTCGAACAGCATGCCGTAGGCACCCTTGATCTGCAGCCTGAACTTGTTCTGCGCATTTTTGAGTGCGTTGGTTTCGTCCAGATTAAAAATGTAATAGCCGCGGCCGCTGCCGTTGGGATGGTAGTCGGTGGTCAGGACATCGTAGGTTTCGCCTTCGTCGGTGGAAACCGAGAAGGTCATGTCAGCCAGACCATAGATTTTCAGGCGGGCCGATTGCAGGCCGTCCGCCAGATCGAATTCATAGGTAACCTGTTTACCGTGGAACAGACGGACATTGTTCGGCAGCGAGGCGTTGTATCCGCCCTCAAAGCCGTCGATGCTCATGCCGTCGTTGGTGCTCTCAAAATAGCCCTTGTAATCGACGCCCAGACCGAACATGTATTTCTCTTCCGCGGCGGTGCCGGGCTTGAAATAAACATAGTCCGCATCCTTGGGCACGTTCGGGTTGGCATTGGTCTGTACCGGCGGCTCGGATTCTTCCCGTGTGGCGGTCAGGGTCTGCAGGAAGGTTTCCCCGTCGTTGGCGGAGAAACGCAGGAAGAAGGTGCCGGTACCGCTCATATCGATGGCTTTGTCCACCCGTTCTCCCTTGAGCGGTACCCAGGTCTTTCCGTCAAGGCTGACCTCGGCGGTGGCCTGCGCGCCCTGCGTCTGATAGGATACGGTGTATCCGCCGCCGCCCGGTGCAAAATGCAGCCGGAAGGTGACCTGTCCGCCGTTTTTGATAAACACGGTAGGAATGGAGCTGTTATAGAAATAACGGCTGGTATCCTGGGACAGATCCCACAGCCCCTGCAGGAAGCTCTCTCCCAGAGGATCCAGGGTGTAGCGGCCGGAGCGGATTTCTGCATCCTGTGCATCCAGCAGCACGCCGTTGACCACCACAGCGTCGGTGCCGTTGCAGGCAATGCGCACGGTGAATTTCCGGCTGGAGGCCGTCAGGGCATTGTCGGCCGTCAGGTCATAGATCGCTACGCCGCGGTCAAAACGGCCGCCCTGGTCGTTGCGTGCCTTAAGGGCTGTATATTCGCCGCCTTCCGGTTTGACCGAGACCACACCGTCCTTCATATAGATTTTCAAAAGGGCGGAGTCTATGGTGTTCGGCAGATCGAAATCGTATTCCACATAATCCCCTGCGCCTTGCAGCAACAGGGTTTTGTTGTCCACCTTGTCATCCTCGCCGCCGGTGAAAGCATCGGTGTAGCCCTCCACAATGCTGCCGCCGCCGAAACGGTCGGCGTTGGAGAGATCCTTAACCGGCAGATAGACGTAGTTTTTTTCCTCAACCGTACGGAAGACCGGCGTAATGGTCAGTCCCTTGAGGAAGGCATCGCCTATCTCCGCAGTGAACCGGATGTAGAACGCCCGGCTGCGCGGCAGCTCCATTGCTTCCTCGATTCTGCCGCCGGCGGGAAGAGGATGCCATGCGGCGCCGTCCGCGCTGATTTCCGCCTTGAGTTCCGCACCGGCCTGCGTGTAGGCGTACTGGAAGCCCAGCGCCTCGTCGGTGAAATTGAAATGGAAGACAGCCGATTCGCCGGTGTGCAGGAATACGGTCGGTTCGGTGCCATCGAGAAAGTACCGGCTTGCCCCCTGTGAAATGGTGTACAGGTTCTGCAGATAGCTTTCCCCCAGCGGGTCCAGAGTATAGGCATCCGCGAGCTCGGGCTCCGCTGCCACAATCGCCATTGACTGGAGCACTGTAGAGCCTGCCGCGCTCTCGATGCGCAGAGTGAAGCGCCGGTCGTCGCGGGACAGGGCATTGTCGGTGTTCAGGTCGTAGATGGCTACATTGCGGTTAAAGCTGCCGCCCTGATCGTTGCGGGCCGTGAGCACGGTATATTCGCCGCCCTCCGGCTTGACCGATACCACGGCATCCTTGATGTACAGCTTGAGCTGCGCAGAAGTGATTGCGTCGTCAGGGTCAAAGCGGTATTCAACATATGCGCCCGCGTCCCCCAGCAGCAGGGTTTTGTTGTTAACGAGCGCATCGTCACCGCCGGAATAGGAATCCAAGAAATTTTCAGTAATATTCCCGCCGTGGGCCGAGGTGTTCGACAGATCAAACACCGGAGAGTACCAGGTGCTGCCCACCGGTACAGCCGCGTACTGGGGGATAATCTGCAGGGTTTTCAGGAAGGCATCGCCCACGTTTGCTGTGAAGCGCAGGTAGAATACATTGCCTTCTCCCGGCGCGGCCGTATCCTGAAGCTGCCCGCTTTCACCGGGCAGTGCGGTCCACGTGCTGCCGTCCGGGCTGACCTCGGCGGTCAGGGCTGCGCCCAGTCCGCTGAAGGTATAGGTGAAGCCCTGCGCACTGTCGTCGTAATTGAAACGGAAGGTCACATGCTCACCGTTGTGCAGGAATACAGTCGGCACATTACCATCCGCAAAATACCGGGTTGTGCCGGCGGAAACATCGTTCAGCACGCGCAGGTAGCTCTCGCCCAGAGGCTGCAGCTCGTAAGCGGCAGAGAGCTCGTTCTCTTCGGTCTGCAGCAGCAGGGAGTTGAGCACGACCGTAGCGCCGTCATAACGGATGCGCAGCGTAAAGCGCCGGCCTTTTCCGGAGAGCGCATTGGTTTCATCCAACGCATAAATCGCCACACCGCGGTTGAAGCCACTGCCGTTTTTCGCGGTCAGCGCAGTGAACTCGCCGCCTTCCGGCTTGACCTCCACGAGGCCGCTGGTGATATACAGCTTGAGCAGCGCGCTGTCCACGTCATCGGCCAGATCCAGATCATATTCCACGAAGTCGCCCGGCTGCTGGAGCAGCAGGGTCTTGTTGTCCACGCGATTGGCATCGCCGCCGTCAAAGGCATCGTTGTAGTTCTCCGCAATTCCGTCGCCGCCATAGCGGGTGGCGCTTGCGAGAGAGTTCAGCGGCAGATACAGATCCCGTCCGGCATCAATGGAGGCATAGGAGGGGATCAAAGACAGGGTTTTGAGGAAGGTTTCGCCGTCCCTGGCGGTGAAACGCAGGTAAAAAATGTTCCCTTCCGGCAGGTCGACCACATCCTGAATCCGTCCGCTGTCCGCGGGCAGTGCGGTCCACGCCGAGCCATCGGTGCTGACCTCGCCGGTCAGAGGAGTGCTTCCGGCGATGCCGTACTGATAGGTCAGGCCGGTTACGTTATCGGCATAATCGAAGCGGAAGGTCACGTATTCGTTCGGGTGCAGATAGACGGTGGGAACAGTCCCATCGGCAAAATACCGGGTTGCACCGGCGGAGATGTCGTACAGCTCGCGCAGGAAGCTTTCGCCCAGCGGCTCGAGCATGTACGAGCCGGTCAGCTCCGGCTGTTCGGCCTGTACAACCAGCCCGTTGAGCACAACGGCCTGTCCGCCGAAACTCACGCGCACGGTGAATTGTTTGTCGGTCGAGGCCAGTGCATCGGCTGTCGTCAAATCGAAAAGATTGACGCCGCGATCGGCAGGAGAACCGTTTTTGGCGGTCAGCGTCCGCCATTCACCGCCGGCGGCTTTTACCGAAACAACCGCGTGTTTGGCGTGCACTTTCAGGACGGCGGCACTCACGCCGTCATCCAGGTCGAAATCGTATTCTACCGCGTCACCATCGTTCTGCAGCAGCAGGGTTTTGTTGCCGCAGGTGTCGGTGCCGCCGATGGAGGTGTCGAGAAAGTTTTCCGCGATGGTTGACCCGCTGTAGCGGGAGGCATTGGTCAGATCCTTCACCGGTATGTACACATAGGTGTCGCCGGACGGACCGTCTGCTGCAGAAGGGATCACGCCGGTGCCGAATATTGTCGCTGTCAGCAGTGCAGCGGTCAGCACCAGACTCATCAGCCTTGTTTTCATGCACTCCGATTCCTTTCTTCCTTAAAGAGGTTTATCCTTTTACACCGCCCAGCGAAATGCCGCCGATGATGCTTTTCTGGAAAATGGTGAAGAAGATGAAGTTGGGGACTGCCGAGAGTACCAGCAGGGCAAAGACGTAGGAATAATTCATGATGCCGGTCTGGGTATTGGTCATGAGTACGCCGATATTGATGGTGCGCAGATTCGCGTCGGTGAGCATCAGTGTGGAGATGGCCACCTCATTCCAGTAGCCCATGAAATTGATGATAGCCATCGAGGCGATGGCGCCCTTGGCCATCGGGATAACGATGTGGAAAAGCTTGCGCACCTCGCCGCATCCGTCGATGAGCGCGGCCTCCTCAATGGCCTTGGGGAAGGAGCTGAAAAAGCCCTGCATCAGGATGATGGTGGAGGGGAGCGAAACCGCAACAAACACCGGCACCACGCCAAGCAGTTTATTGGTCAGCTCCAGCTTGTCGACAAACAGGTACATCGGCATGATATACCCGAAGAAAGGGACGGTCTGAATCGTCAGCAGGAAAATGGTGAACAACGCCTTTCCCTTAAACTGACGTGTGCCCATCGCATAGCCGGCCAGCAGTGCCACGGCCACCATCACCACCAGCGATACCACCGACAGGAAAACGGTGTTGAAAAGCATGGTGCCGAAGCCGGTGTACTGAACGCCGCCGACCTTACCGGTAAACGCCATAGTCATGTTGGCCTTGAGGGTTTCCCAGGGCTCCTTGGGCAGCGCGAAAGCGCTGTTGTAAAATTCCGCGTTGGTTTTCATGGAGGAAATTACCATGAAATACAGCGGGAACAGCATTAGAAAAATGTTGAACCACAGGTAAAGCTCCCGCGGGATTATGTACCATTTACGCCGCGCGCGCAGGAGCAGGGAGGATTTTGGTTTAGCTTTCATTCGTTCATCCGCTCCTTTCTCAATCGCGGCGGGTCTTGCCGTAGTTGGAGATGCGCATATACACCAGCGAGAAGATGGAGACAAACAGGGTCAGCAGCAGCCCCATCGCCGCGCTGTAGCCATAGCCGTTGCTGCTGGTCTTGCTGCTTTCGTACAGCAGGATGGCGATGGTTTGGGTGGAACCGGCGGGTCCGCCGCCGGTCAGGGCGTAGATGAATTCAAAAGATTTAAAGGAACCGATGATCGACAGGATGGTCCATGAGGAGATCACCGGCCAGATCATGGGGACCGTGATCCGCCACAGCATCTGCCAGCCGTTGATGCCGTCGAGGATAGCCGCCTCGCGGATTTCCTGAGAGATGTCGTTGATGGCGGTGGTAAACAGGATCAGCGTCATGCCGCCGCCGACGCCGACCAGGCCGATCCCCATGACCACGTATAACGTGATCCGGGGATCGCCCAGCCAGTTGACCGGCGTCTGCACGCCGAAAACATTGCGGATAAAGGTATTCATCAGACCGGAGGCGCTGGGCATGAGCATCATGCTCCACAGCCGTCCCATCGTAATGGCGGAAACCACCGTCGGCACGTAGAAGATGTAGCGGTAGAAATTCAGCCATTTGTGATGTGCCACCATGTTAGCCAGCAGCAGACCGCCGCCCAGTGTCGTGATGACGCTGAACACCGCCAGCACGAGGGTGCGCAGCATGGCCGGTCCGAAATCGTTGCGGGTGAAGACATCGGAGAAATTGCTGAATCCGGCGAAGATCCAGTCAGAATTGACCGATTCGATCCGGAAAAAGCTCATATATACGCTCATCAGGATCGGAATACCCACAAAGATGAACATAAACAATGTGGCAGGCAGAATGTAGATATACGGTGCCAGCCGGCTGCCGAGCCGTCCATGCGGACGGCGCAAAGCTGTATTGCCTTTCAAGAGAACCTCTCCTCCCGATCAGTCATGCGGGAGAGGCGTCTCTCCCGGCGGCCGTTGTCATTTATCCATTACGTTGGATTTGTAGTAGTCGGCAACCGACTTGGCGGCTGCAGCAGAATCGGATTTTCCCGTCAGCAGGGAAGAGCCTGCGTTGAGCAGCTGTACGTCAATGCCGGAGGCGGAATAGCTCTGATAGAATCCGCTCACGCCGCCTTCGTTGATGGCCTTGATGACATCCGTGAGTACCGGATTCGCAGAAGAGATATCCACATCCTTGCGGATCGGCAGCAGTTCAAATTCCAGCAGCTTGGCCTGCGCTTCCGGGGTCAGCAGGAACTCGAAAAGCTTTTTGCATTCGGGGATATGCTTGGAGTTGGCGTTGATCGCCAGCACGTCGGAATACACGCCGCTTGCGAGCGGGCCATCAACCTCACCCGCCGGCAGCAGAAAAGCGCCCAGCTCAAAGTTAGTGGCATCGTTGAGGGTCATCAGATCCAGCGACGGCGAAGTCATCATCAGTGCGTTCTGCGCGATGAATTCCATCTGCGCCATATTGGCGTCGTAGCCGGTGATGTTGTCCGCGAAAATTTTGTCATCGTTGTATTTCTTCAGAAGGTCAAACCCTTCCTTGAAGCCGGGCTGCTCATAGGGGTTATAGTCGGTCGGGGTGCCGATGAGCTTGTTGAAGTTTTCCGGCGTCATGGTGCGGGCGTGAATCGCCTGCATGAAGTGGGGCAGATGCCAGGTGGAAAAACCGGCAATCAGCGGCTGTTTGGACGCGGCACGAATCTTTGCCGCCACATCCTTCAGTTCTTCGTAAGTGGTCGGCACCTTAAGTCCCAGGGCATCAAACTGGGTTTTGTTGTAATAAATGACCGGGGAGACAAAACCCGCCAGCGGCAGGGAGACATACTTGCCGTCGCCGTCCATCTTGTTGTAGGTAGCGGCTTCCACAAAGTTTTTTTCCACTTCATCGGTAATCACATCGCTGATTTCAATAATACGATTACCTTTGTACAGCTTGGAAGCGACCAGACCGCCCCAGGTAGCCACGATGTCCGGCGCATCGTCTCCGCCGAGGGTGACGTCCAGGCTGTCGCCCAGTGAGCCTTGTGCCTGCGGCTCGATTTTCAGCTTGATCCCCTCGTTCTGGCTTTCAAATTCCTCCTTGACCCACTGGAAATATTCCGGCTGGTTGGTAGACTGGACCCAGATCTTCAGCGTTACGCTTCCGGCCGAATCGCCGCCTTCGGAGGCGTCACCGCCGCCGCTGCAGCCGGCCAGCAGCAGCGCGGAAGCAGCTGCCAGGGACAGGACACGAAGGGTATGCCGAACAGTTCTTTTCATAATACGACCTCCTAAAATAATGTGCAGATGGTTTTCTGTATTTGTACCCCATCCTCCGGAACTCATCCGGTGGATGTAACACAGCATAAAATGAATCGTTTCATATTTTCATATAAGGAGGATTATCCCTCTATTGCACCGTATTCTGAATGAATTTTCTTTGAAAACTTCTTCTTTTTACAGCAAAATATTCCTTGTAATGTTTTGGAAACAGATAATAGAGGACTAAAAAGCTAATCGTTTAGCTTTTGGTTAAAAAGGGGTTATATCCTCCGGACGGAATCGCCCTCCAGGATGTTTGCCCGAAGCACCACGGTACGGTATACGCCATCGTCTTCCGACTCCATGGCATTGATACGGTTCAGCAGCAAACGGGTACCCTCTTCCGCAATACGGGCAAGGGGCTGTTCGGCGAGCCATAGACGGGGCTTGACAATCTGAGAGAGGTGATAGTTGTCGAAGCCAAAAACGGAAATGTCCCGCGGCACGTCAATGTCCAGCTCGTTGAGAGCCATGATGGTGCTCATAGTGGTGAAGTAGTTGATGGAGAATACAGCCGTTGGCCGTTTATCAAGGGCAAACAGCTGTTTGACGTGATCATACATATTGGTGTCGGCGTAATCCACGACACGGACGAACTCGTCGCGGATGGGAAGGCCGGCGTCCTGCATGGCACGCTCATAGCCTTCGTAACGCTGATCGGCTGTGTAATGTCCCCGGGGGCCGCGTACAATGGCGATTTCCCGATGGCCGGCATCAATAAGCTGCCGCACCGCCTGATAGGCGGCTCCGGCGTTGTCGATTACCACTGTATCGCAGATATCGGTGTCCAGCTTGCGGTCAAAAAGCACCAGCGGGATATGGTATTTGCCAAAAAGCTGTTTATAATACCAGCCGTCGTTGCCGATGAGGGTGGCCATGATGCCGTCCACCTGCTTGGAGGCCAGGAAATCGATGGCTTCCCGTTCGCCCTCCATGCTGTTATGGCTTTCACACACAAACAGGGAATATTGATGTTTCCGCAGAGCGGTCACTGCTTCAGAGGCCAGCTCAGACGAAAATACGTCGCCAAACTTTGGTACGATAAACCCTACCGTCCGGCTCCGATTGGTTTTCAGCGCGCGGGCATATTCGTTGATATGATAATCCTGTTCGCGGATAGCCTGTTCAAGAAGCACCCGGTTTTTCTCCAGGACGTTTCCGCCATTTAAAAATTTGGATACCGTGGCCACCGAAAGCCCGGTTGCCCGTGCGATATCCTTGATTGTTGCTGCCATAACCTTCTCACAATCCCTCTGTATTCCATGAGCTAATCGTTTCGCTCGATCAAAGTATAGCAAAGCGCTTTGTTCTTGTCAAGCGCTTTCGTCTAATTTGTCTATATAAATTCCAAAGACCATCGAAACAAGGGAGGACTAGCTTTCATCGGAGAGGATGGAAATAGAATATACGCTAGTGGAAAATATCCGCCGCGATGTACCTGTGCAGGCCTATGCAGGCATTACATCGGAATAGACGAAAGCAGACAGGCCGCGGCCTGTCTGCTTTTACTCTTTATATATGCTTGATAATATCCGCCACTTCGCAATCTAATACATAGCACAGGGAATCAATTGTTTTTGTACTGATGTCGCAGCCGTGCTTTATCCGGTGTATGGTATTGGCGGAAAATCCCTCTTTAAATATTAACGGATACTCTGTTATCCCCTTCTTTAAGAGGGTGTTATAAAAGGGTTCGTAGCTAATCAATGTTATCACCGGATTCAGTTTAGTATACCCAAATCTTTGACTATACTCAATATATTAAGTGTAATTGAAATAAATTAGAAAATGGTTCGTCGTTTTTCATATAGAGAGGGGTCTTTATATACGTAATCACAGTGCGGCGGACTGCCGTATCTAGGAAATATAAATTAAGGAGCGAGTAAAGTATGCGGAAATCCATAGCGTTATTATTATCAGCATTTTTCTTATTTATCAGCAGCGGTTTTTTTGTGTCTGCGGCAGAAGAAAGGAAAGGGACAGATGAGGAGGTATTGAGTATCGCAGCCCGAACGGTGATGGCGTGGTATTGCACGGTATCATTTGTATGTGATACGCCTGTATCGAATGATTGCTTTTCTGGTTGGCAGCCGGAAGATTTCAATTATAGCGGAGAGATTACAGAGAATAAGCAAGAAACGCTAATGCTTTTTGCTTGGATATCCCGTATGTTTTTTGATGATTCTTTTAACTATGGAGAGCAGTATCACGTTTCCGGCGGGGACGACGAAAAGGGAATGTTGTTCGAAGTTCCTGAAAGAGTTATGCTGGAGACAATAAATATGTATCTTGCCTGCCCGAATATTTCATTGGAGGAATGGCCGTTTTACGATAAACATGCCAAAGCGTTCCTTCTAAGAGCCTCTGGGGGGATTGGCGGAGGTACCGGTGGTGAAGGCGATTGGACTTTAACACAAACAAGCGACGGAAACTGGCTTGCCCATTTTTCCTGCCTTGACCGCTATTTATTAGACGTGCCTTCGCCCGAACTTGAAGATATCACTCTGGAATTGACTCCCGAATATAAAGTGGTGTCGATAAATATGAGGGTTCCGCTGCAATCCCTGCAATGGAAAACGGCCCCACAGAAAACCAGTTATAGAATAGGAGAAGCATTGGATTTTAGCGGATCAACATTAAAAGCTACGCATGCGAGCGGCGCTTCATGGGATGTCCCCATTACCGCCGATATGGTAAGCGGATATAATCCTTCACGGACCGGACAGCAGACAATCCGAGTGAACTACCATAATAAGTATTTGGATTTTAATGTAACCGTGCAAGCCGCTTCTACGGATTCCAACAATCGGCCCTCTGAACCTACGACTTCGGCAAAGCCGACGGACGGCCCCCAAACACCGCCGACAAAGGATGAACATTCTGAGCCTATACAACCGGGAATAACAACGATTCCTGATCAAAGTGAATCTACACCAAGTGAATCGATTATTCCATCAGAAAATGAAAAGGGAACGTCTGTACAATCTACGGAAAAAACACAAATATCCGGTACCACTCCTGAGAAGGACAGCGGTTTCCCTCTGTGGGGAATGATTCTGCTGGCTGGAATTGTGGTGGTGGCCGGCGGCGCGGCCACAGTGGTCATACTGATGAAAATGGGCAAAATTCCTTTCCTGAAAAAGTAGACTGGATAAACGAATGCTGGCGGAGATATAAAAATTCCTGTGTCTATGCCGTTTTGTCTCCATCCTTTTGTCAGCAGGGTGCAGGCTGTAATCCGCTAAAACACGCTGGGCATCCTAAATAACCCGTAAAACGGGCTGGCAGTTATCACACTGTCAGCCCGTTTTTTACAGATGGAGATATGGCAAATGAACAGGATCAGCGCGCACATAGCGGAAGGAATCATGTTGTATTTCCCCGTGTGTTAATCATCTGTGCGAAAGGAAACGATTATTCGCTTGCCGCCGAAGCGGGCGAGATCCGTGCTTCGGATTATACAATCCCGTATTTCAGGGCTCTCTTATGGAAAAGGTCGATACATTCAATTAAATATCGCTCGGGCGGACGGCAGTTCAACCTCCCGCTATTTAACGGAGGCGTGCATGACCGCTTTGGCCCGCGTATCGTACGAGAATACAGGGCATTCCGGGCACTGGCCAAGCATTGCGGCCCGGCCCGCGGCAGCAAAAAATTAGACCCATCATTTCGCTCGAAATGATGGGTCTAACGCATTTTTTAGGGAAATCAAATGATGGGAATGAAAAGCGGCTGGTTACTTCGCCTCGCTGACAGCAACCGCGCAGGCGACGGTCATACCGACCATCGGGTTGTTGCCGGCGCCGATGAGGCCCATCATCTCCACGTGCGCCGGCACGGAAGAAGAACCGGCAAACTGTGCATCGCCGTGCATACGGCCCATCGAGTCGGTCAGGCCGTAGGAAGCCGGGCCGGCCGCCATGTTGTCCGGATGCAGGGTGCGGCCGGTACCGCCGCCGGAAGCAACCGAGAAATACTTCTTGCCGTTTTCGATCGCCCACTTTTTGTAAGTGCCGGCGACCAGATGCTGGAAGCGGGTGGGGTTGGTGGAGTTGCCGGTGATGGAAACTTCCACGCCCTCATGCTGCATGATGGCCACGCCCTCGAGCACATCGTTGGCGCCGTAGCACTTGACCTTCGCGCGCTCGCCGTCCGAGAAAGGCTTTTCCTCGACGATCTTCAGCTCGGAGGTGTAAAAATCGTATTCGGTCTCCACATAGGTGAAGCCGTTGATGCGGCTGATGATATAGGCCGCATCCTTGCCCAGGCCGTTGAGAATAACGCGCAACGGATTTTTGCGCACCTTGTTGGCGGTGCGGGCGATGCCGATGGCGCCTTCCGCGGCGGCAAAGGACTCATGGCCGGCGAGGAACGCAAAGCAGCTGGTTTCTTCAGAAAGCAGCATCTTGCCGAGATTGCCGTGGCCGAGGCCGACCTTGCGCTGCTCGGCGACCGAACCCGGCACGCAGAATGCCTGCAGGCCCTCGCCGATGACGGCAGCGGCTTCAGAGGCATCCTTTACGCCGCGCTTGAGCGCGAGGGCAACGCCGAGCGTGTATGCCCAGGAGGCGTTTTCAAATGCGATGGGCTGCACGCCCTTGACGATGGATTCCACATCAATGCCCTTGGACAGGCAGAGCTCGCGGGCCGCTTCCAGGCTGCCCAGATCATTTTCCGCAAGGAATTTTTCGATCTTGGCGATGCGGCGGTCTTTTCCTTCAAAAACAACATCGTTAGCCATTGATTATGACCTTCCTTCCTACCTAATTATTCCTCGCGGGGATCGATATACTTGGCCGCGCCGTCGAAACGGCCATACTGACCGATATTTTTCTTGTAAGCCTCGTTAGGCTCCATGCCGTGGCGGATATCCTCGAGCATTTTGCCCAGACGGACAAACTGATAGCCGATGACCTCGTTGTTTTCATCGAGCGCGATTTTGAGGACATAGCCTTCGGCCATTTCCAGATAGCGCACACCCTTCGCGCCGGTGGAGTACATGGTGCCGACCTGAGAGCGCAGGCCCTTGCCGAGATCCTCAAGCCCGGCGCCGATGGACAGACCGTCCTCGGAGAACGCGGACTGGGAACGGCCGTAGGCGAGCTGCTTGAAAATTTCGCGCATCGCCACGTTGATGGCATCGCATACGAGGTCGGTGTTCAGGCATTCGAGCAGGGTTTTGCCCGGCAGGATTTCGGCCGCCATCGCCGCGGAATGGGTCATGCCGGAGCAGCCGATCGTCTCAACGAGCGCCTCCTGCACAATGCCCTCCTTGACGTTGAGGGTCAGCTTGCAGGTGCCCTGCTGCGGTGCGCACCAGCCGATGCCGTGGGACAAACCGGAAATATCGCTGATCTGCTTGGATTCGACCCACCGGCCTTCTTCCGGGATGGGCGCGGGACCGTGATGCGGGCCTTTGGCCACGACACACATCTTTTCCACTTCATGGGAATAATTCATATGCGTACTCCTTTCGGCTTTTCATGCCTTGTACTTGGGCGCGGGTCCGCAGCCGGCCGCAGAGGGGCGGACAGCGGGACGGGCATTCCCTATGACGTTCCTATTATACCCAATTTTCTCTCTCAGTGCAAGGCCGGCGGCGGCGGACTGACGAAAAATTAACAAATCGTTTCGGAAGAAGCTTTGTCCAAAATGGATAAAAAGCCGCACCGGCTGCTGTCAGAGACGCGCGCTGTCGTCCAGACAGATATTGATGGCCGAATGACTGCCGAAATCGAGAACTTCATGGCAGGCGTAGGGAACCGGGAAATGAAAGAGCGGGCCGTCCAGCACGATGGTGTGATATTCGCCGTTCTCGCCGCAGACGTCGATGCCGCGCCGCTGCATTTCCTCCACCAGGCCGGCATCCAATACCCGGCCCAAAAAGGATGGCGGCAGGTCGGCGTTGCGCACGCACTTGATGATGCAGCGGTAGCCGAGAGCGAGGATTTCGGCGGTGTTTTCGGTGCGGTTCCGCTGCCAGAGCGGATGGATGCATTGCAGGCCTGCCGCGTCGCAGCGCTCGCGGCACCAGGTACGGTGATCCTCGATATCGATATCTCCGAATACGCAGGCGCCGACGCCCTGCGCCTTGGCCTGTTTCAAAGCTGCCTCCATCGCTGTGTGATAATCCCCGCCGCCGGATTCGCACAGCAGCAGCGGGATATCCAGCGACCGGGCGATTTCCCGCAGCAGCGGCAGATCCGCACCGTGGAACCAGGAGCGCTGCAGTTCCCGGTTTACCATCACCAGCAGGCCAGCCGGCTCATGCCCGGCCGCGACCATTTTATGCAGCGCCATCACGCTGTCCTTTCCGGCACTGTATGACAGAATAAATTTCATTGTCCGCATCCTTTCCCTGTTTTCCGCTCATCAGATTACCACATTTTCCGCAGGGTTTCCATAGTATACGATCACTTTGTGAAAAATCCGCACGGCGTATCGGACGCCGGGGCGCTGGACAGCGGCCGTGCAGCATGGTATACTTATCCAAATGCAAGATTTTCCTGCGAACGAAGGGCAGAGCGGCTATCCGGTGCATACCGTTATTTTGGGGTTCCCGAAAACCGTGTTTCCTTTTGTTCAGCGCAGTGGTGTACCAACAGACGAAAGGAAGCGGCGGTTATGGAGAAAACCAATGTGATGCGGATTCTGGACGGCCGTAAGCTGCCGTACCGAAGCCACAGCTATCTTGATACCGGCGCTGTCAGCGGCGCGGAGGTGGCGGCGGTGCTCGGGCAGGATCCGCGCCGGGTGTTCAAAACGCTGGTGACCGAGGCGAAATCCGGGCAGCATTATGTGTTTATGATCCCGGTGGAAGAAGAACTGGATCTGAAAAAAGCGGCACAGAGCGTAGGGGAAAAGGCGGTTTCGATGCTCAAAGCCAAGGAGCTGTTTTCGCTGACCGGCTATATCCACGGCGGCTGTTCGCCGGTGGGCATGAAAAAGCCGTTTCGTACGGTGCTTCACCGCAGCGCGCAGGATTTTGATGAAATCCTGTTCAGTGCGGGAAAAATCGGTTATCAGGTGGAAATGCGTCCGGAAGACCTGAAAAAAGTAGTGCCGTTTTTATACGCGGATGTGATTGTGGACGCCTGACGGCGTTTTTTGTTGGACTTTTGGCATACTAATCGGGGAAAACCCATGAGGGAGGCGGACGCCATGCGTCTATTGGTGCTCGACGGCAACAGCATCATCAACCGTGCGTTTTACGGGGTGAAGCCCCTGACGACGAAGGACGGGCTGTACACCAACGCGCTGTACGGATTTTTGAATATTTACCAGAAGCTGTGTGAGCAGGTGCAGCCGGATCATGTTGCGGCGGCGTTCGACCTGTCCGCGCCGACCTTCCGGCACCGGCAGTATGCGGAATATAAGGCGGGGCGCCGGCATATGCCGGAGGAGCTTGCCCAGCAGCTGCCGATCTGCAAGGAGCTGCTCCGCCTGATGGGGCTGACGGTGGTCGAAAAGGAAGGGTACGAGGCGGACGATATCCTCGGCACCCTGTCCGCCGCAGCAGCGGAACAGGGCGGGGACTGCTTTATTGCAACCGGAGACCGGGACTCGCTGCAGCTTGTGGGTGAGCATGTCACCGTGCTGCTGGCCGCAACCAAAATGGGGCGGCCAGAGACAACGGTATACGATCCGGCGGCGGTGCGGGCAAAATACGGGCTGTCCCCGGAGCAGCTGATCGATCTCAAGGCGCTGATGGGGGACACCAGCGACAATATTCCCGGTGTGCCGGGGGTGGGGGAGAAAACCGCGCTGGACCTGATGCAGCGTTTTCATTCGCTCGACGAAATCTATCAGAACCTCGACACGCTGGATATCCGGGACAGCCTGCGGCAGAAACTGGTGAACGGCCGGGAAAGCGCGCTACTCAGCCGCGAGCTGGGAACCATCTGCAAAACCGCGCCGGTGGATACCGGCATGCAGGCTTATGCGATGCGCGCGGCGGATACAGCCGGGCTTGCGCAGCTGCTCACCCGGCTGGAGTTTTTCAAGCAGCTGGAAAAGCTGGGGCTGGACAACCAGACGCCGACGCCTTCTCTCGAGGCGAACCTGCCTGTTCAGGTGAATGTCGTCGGGGAAGAAGCCATAAACGGTTTGCTCGACAGTGCCAAAGCCGCAGGCGAGCTGACCCTTCTGCCGGTATGCCGGAACGGAGCGTTTATCGCCTTCTGTGTTGCGGCAGACGGCGTAACAGCGTCCGTTTTGGCGGGTGCGCCGGCTTTTGACCGCCTGCTGGAGATGATTGAAGATCGTGCTGTGAAAAAATACACCCACGACGCCAAGGCGCTGTACGGCGGCATGCTGCGGCTTGCCCGGCGCGCGCAGAATGTGGCTTTCGATACCCTTCTCGCCGGGTACCTGCTCAATCCGCTGTCCTCCGGCTATGCGCTTTCCCGTCTGTGTCAGGAATATGGAGTCGTCCTGCCGGAGCTGTCCGGCGCGCCGGAACAGACGGCGGTACCGGATGGACAGGCGCAGCTGTCCTTTGATACGCTTGGGGCAGAAGCACCGGCCGCCGAATCGGCCGTATCGGCCGAAGAATTGCGCCTGACCGCTGCACTGCCTGCGGCGGTGAAGACGATCGGGGCGGAGATCGCTGCGCAGGGGCAGGAAAAACTGCTTGGCGATATGGAAATCCCGCTGGCCGGGGTGCTGGCGGACATGGAACGCATCGGCTTTCTGGTGGATGGTCCTGCGATTGCGGAGTTCGGCCGGGTGCTGCAGGCGCGCATCGACGATGTGCAGCGGCAGATTACCGATGCGGTCGGTTATAGCTTTAACCTGAATTCGCCCAAGCAGCTGGGCAAGGCACTGTTTGAGGATCTGGGCCTGCCCGCGAAGAAAAAGACCAAATCCGGCTATTCCACCAACGCCGAGGTGCTCGAGAGCCTGCGGGAGGCGCATCCGGTGGTGGGGATGCTGCTGGATTACCGTATGCTTGCCAAGCTCAATTCCACCTATTGCGAGGGGTTGCTGAAGGTGATCGGTCCGGACGGACGGATTCATTCCTCCTTTAATCAGACCGAGACGCGCACCGGACGGATCTCGTCCACCGAGCCGAATCTGCAGAATATCCCGGTGCGGCAGGAGCTTGGCCGGGAACTGCGGCGATTTTTCCGTGCGCCGGATGGCTGGGTGCTGTGCGACGCCGACTATTCCCAGATCGAACTGCGGGTGCTTGCCCATATGGCGGATGACCCGACCATGATCGAGGCGTTCAACACCGATATGGATATCCACCGCATCACCGCCTCGCAGGTGTTCGGGGTGCCGGAGGAGCTGGTGACCCCGCTGATGCGCTCACGGGCCAAGGCGGTCAATTTTGGTATTGTCTATGGTATCGGCGCGCATTCGCTGTCGCAGGATATCGGTGTCTCCTATGGGGAAGCTAAGCAGTATATCGACGATTATCTGCGGCATTACAGCGCGGTGGCCGGGTTTATGAACCGCATGATCGAACAGGCAAAGGCAAATGGCTACGCCGAAACCCTGTTCGGACGCCGCCGTCCGCTGCCGGAGCTCAAGGCAGGCAACGGTGTAACCCGGTCGTTCGGGGAGCGGGTGGCGCGGAATATGCCGATTCAGGGTACCGCCGCAGATATCATCAAAATTGCGATGGTGCGGGTGCACCGCCGGCTGCACGAAGAGGGCATGCGGGCGCGGCTCATCCTGCAGGTGCACGACGAGCTGATCGTCGAAGCGCCGGCGGACGAGGCAGAAAAGGCCTCCCGTGTGCTTAAGGAAGAGATGGAAGCGGCTGCTGATTTAAAGGTGAAGCTGCGTGCGGACGTTCACACCGGCAGCACCTGGTATGCGGCAAAGGGCTGACAGCGGGAGAGGAGGCTGCGTGATGGAAAGGCACAGCAGAAGGCCCGGCCGCGGCGCGGCCGGGACGGCGATCACCGGCGGTGTGCTGCTGTTTCTTTCGGCGGTGTGCTATGGCTACATCGTCGGAAAAAGCTGGCTGTATACTTCTGCGAGCGTGGCGGTGAGCACCGGTGCGCTGGATATGGTGTTTTCCCCGTCGCTGCTGACCACGCTGCTGTACCTGTTGCCGCTGCTCTCTTTGCTCGCGGCAGCGGTGCTGGCAATTGTCGGCGGAAAGCGTCTGCGGCGCACGCCGGCATTTTGGGCGCTCGCGATGATGGGCGTCGCCGCGATCGCCTATAAGCTGATCCCGCCGCAGTCTTTTATGACCGCGTATTACACGGTTTACCGCTCTTTTCCGCTGCTGCAGGAGCTGGCCGCGCATGGAATTACGCTCTCCCTGCTGCTTTATTTGCTGTCCCTGCTGTTGCTATTGGTATTTATGGGCATCTGCCCCTCGCATAAAACGAAAGGAAACAAAGGAGTGATCAAGCATGAAGCCTGAAGAAATCACCTTTACCGGTTCGGACGGAGCTACTACGCTGTATGCCTCGGTATGGGAGCCGGAAGGGGAATGCCGCGGCACGGTGCAGATCTGCCACGGCATGAGCGAACATATCGGCCGTTACCACTGGTTAGCGGAACAGCTCACCGCGCGCGGGTACCGGGTGTGCGGGGATGATCACCTCGGTCATGGCCGTACCGCGCAGCGCAAGGAGGATCTCGGCTATTTCGGCGCGAAGGACGGCTGGAAGCATCTGATCGAAGACGAGCATCTGCTGTTTGGGATCATGCGCCAGCGCGCGCCGGAGCAGCCGTATTTCCTGCTCGGCCACAGCATGGGTTCGTTCATCACCCGTGCGTATATCACCCGGTTCGGCGAGGGGCTGAGCGGCTATATCTGCTGCGGCACCTCCGGCCGCAACCCGCTGGTGAAGCCCGCGCGGTTCATGGCGGCCGTCGTCTCGGTGTTTTCCGGTCCGAAAAAGACGGGCAAGTTCCTTGACCGGATGGCGTTTAAGGACTATAACAGCCGCTATGAAAACGCGGTTACCGGTCACGAATGGCTTTCGCGGGATCAGGCGGTGTATGCGGAGTTCGCCGGTGATCCGAAATCGGGATTTATATTTAAAAACGCGGGTTTCCGCGATCTGTTCCATCTGCTTGACAGTGTGACCGGGCGCAAATGGAGCGACCGGATCCCGAAGGACCTGCCGATTCTTCTGCTTTCGGGGGATGCGGACCCGGTGGGACAGTACGGCGAAGGGGTAAAGGAGGTTTACGGCTGGATTCAGGCGTCGGGTGTGAAGGATGTGAAACTGAAGCTGTATCCGGACGCGCGGCATGAACTGCATAACGAGTTGTGCCGGGAGGAATTTGTCGGGGATGTCGTCGCTTTTCTGGAAGCGCACCGCTGACGGTTGCGGGAAAGCCGCCGGTGTGCTATACTGTGACGGTAATTGTGTCGCATGGGAGGCGGCTTGTATATGGATAAGAAACGCATTGAGGCTGCGGTGCGGGAAATCCTGCTTGCGGTGGGTGAGGATCCGGATCGTGAAGGGTTGGTAGAAACACCGCGCCGGGTAGCGGATATGTATGCGGAGGTGTTTTCCGGTCTGGAGGAGGATCCGCATAAGCATCTGAAAATATTCACGGAAAGCCATCATGACGAGATGGTGACGGTGCGGGACATCCCGCTGTATTCGATGTGCGAGCATCATCTGATGCCGTTCACCGGTGTCGCGCATATCGCGTATATCCCGAAGGACGGAAAGGTGATCGGGCTGTCGAAACTCGCGCGGATTGTCAACTGCTATGCCCGCCGCCCGCAGCTGCAGGAGCGGCTGACCGCACAGGTGGCGGACTTTCTCCAGAAAGAGCTGGAGCCGCAGGGGGTTGCGGTGATTATCGAAGCGGAACACCTGTGCATGACCATGCGCGGAGCGAAAGCGGCCGGTGCGCGGACGCAGACCTCCGCGCTGCGCGGGCTGATGAAATCGGATGTCCGCACCCGCGCGGAAGCGCTGTCGCTGCTGACAAGATGAAGAAAAACCGGGGCGCAGGAGAAAAATTCTCCCGCGCCCCGATTTTGTATTGATCAGTGGATAAAAGTTTTGGGCCGCCTTTTTCAAAAGGCAACGCTTGCGACCGCCGCCGGTGGCGGAAGAAGGGAGCAAGGGTTGGCGCCGCGGTCGGCGACCGGCGAGGCGGCGTGTCCGCCGATGACGGAGCCGGGCACCGCAAGAGGGAGCCAAGGTTTTGCCTTCATAAGGATCAGGAAGGGAGACGAAACCCTATCAAGGGGTTTCCCGATGCGGCGTATAGTGCCGCATTTCTGTAATCGGTTTATCTGGCAAACCATCCTCGCTTGCCTTTTGCGCGGGGACATGCGTCATCTGTACAGGTTCTACATAGTTTCCGATCATGTGTATCTAGGCAACACATAAAATAATCGCATTCATCACAACAACATTCGATTTCATTCCCCGCTTCATCAAAATGTTCCCCATTACCTGGACAGTCCCTACCATTATTACCAGGTATCAGCTCTACTCCAGTAACATCAAAAATCATTGTACTCCTCCTGTAAATCAAATATAGACTAATACATTATATAATGTATTAGTCTATATGTAAAGCGTAAAAATAAGATATTATCCCCCTAAAACATAAGGGATGGAGAAATATCTGATGATAAAATTAAGGGTTTTAGAATTGCTGGAGAAAAATCAAAAGACAAAATACTGGCTTTATAAGCAACTAGGTATGAGTTATCAAAATTTCAGTCGAATGGTCAACAACCAGACAAAATCTATCCGTTACGATAATATTGAAGCACTCTGTTTACTTTTAGACTGCACACCAAATGACTTGTTTGAAATCATAGAAGATGAATAAAGTCCCTACCAACTGAATCCGCAAAAATTCTACGCTAAACTTTATGTTCCTTTGGAACATCAGGGCACCCCCGGCGAGGGTGCCCTACGTAGAAACCTTCCCCCGGAAGGTTTCTACTACCCTCCTGCGCTTTATGTTCTTAAGCTTTTCGCGTCCTGCGGGACGCGACCAAAGGCTTTGCCTTTGTAATCCACCGCCTTTTGAAAAAGGCGGCCCAAAACTTTTTGCAATGGAAAACCCCCGCCGCAGAGGAAATCCTCTGCGGCGGGGGTTCTGGCTTATTTCCGTACTTAAATCCGGGCCACGCCGGTTTTGCGGGCAGCGTCCGCAACCGCTTCGGCGACCGCAGCAGCCACCTTGCGGTCGAGCGCGCTCGGGATGATGTAATCCGCCGAAAGCTTGTCGTCGGTGACAAAACCCGCGATGGCCTTGGCGGCCGCGATCTTCATTTCATCGTTGATATCGCTCGCGCGTACATCCAGCGCACCACGGAAGATGCCCGGGAACGCCAGCACGTTGTTGATCTGGTTCGGGAAATCGCTGCGGCCGGTGCCGACCACCGCCGCGCCGGCCTCCTTCGCGAGGTCGGGCATGATTTCCGGCACCGGGTTGGCCATCGGGAACAGGATCGGATCCTTCGCCATGCTGCGGACCATTTCCGGAGTCACGCAGCCCGGCGCGGACACGCCGATGAACACGTCGGCGCCCTTGAGCACCTCAGCGAGGGTGCCCTTGCGGCATTCCTGATTAGTGATTTCGGCCATCTCCTGCTTTTCGGCGTTAAGGCCGTCACGTCCTTTGTAAATAGCGCCCTGCCGGTCGCACAGCACAACGTCCTTGAGCCCCATCGCAATCAGCAGACGGATGATCGCGATGCCGGCCGCACCGGCGCCGCTGGTCACCACGCGGATCTCTTCGATCTTCTTGCCGGTGAGCTTAAGGGCGTTGAGCATCGCCGCAAGAGTAACGACCGCAGTGCCGTGCTGGTCGTCGTGGAAAATCGGAATATCGCAGCATTCCTTGAGCCGGCGCTCAATCTCGAAGCAGCGCGGTGCGGAGATATCCTCCAGATTGACCCCGCCGAAGCTGCCCGCGAGCAGGCGGACGGTGTTGACGATGTCATCGACTTCCTTGGAACGCACGCACAGCGGGATTGCGTCCACGTCGCCGAACGCCTTGAACAGCGCGCATTTGCCCTCCATAACCGGCATGCCGGCTTCGGGGCCGATGTCGCCGAGGCCGAGCACCGCCGTACCGTCGGTGACCACCGCCACCAGATTCGACCGGCGGGTCAGTTCATAGCTCTGGTTGATGTCTTTCTGGATCTCCAGGCAGGGCTGGGCGACACCGGGGGTATACGCGAGGGAGAGGTCGTCCCGCGTCTCGAGCGGCGCGCGGCAGATCACTTCGATCTTGCCTTTCCATTCCTTGTGCTTCTTCAGTGATTCCATTGCGTAATCCATGTTTTCCACGAGTCCTTTCTATACATTGAATTTATGGTGAATTAAATGGACAGCTGAGCAATGACCTCTTTGAGGGCGTCGGCGCTTTTGTGGAGCTGCTGCATTTCCGCTTCGGTCAGCGGGGGAACGATGGAGCGCTTGATTCCCTGCGCCCCCACCACAAACGGCAGGCTGAAGCAAACGTCATTGACCCCATACTGGTTGTGAATCATCGCGGATACGGTCATCACCGAATCGGTGTCCCGGATGATGCACTCGCAGATGCGCCGTACCGCCATCGCGATGGCGTAGTAGGTCGCACCCTTGAGCTCGATCACCTTGGCGCCGGCGGTGCGCACGTCCTCTTCGATTTCCCGCAGCTCTTCCTTGCCGCAGTGATTGTGCTTGTCGCAAAGGTCGGTGCAGTAGCGGTTCATTTCAATGCCCGCGATGGTGGCCAGCGACCAGGGGATCATGGAGGTGTCCCCGTGCTCGCCGAATACGTAAGCGTGCACGTTTTTGGAGTTGAGTCCCACATGCGCGGCCAGCCGCGAGCGCAGCCGGGCGGAATCCAGCATGGTGCCGGAGCCGATGACCTGGGTTTCCGACAGGTTGGTGGTCTTCAGAATCGCATAGGTGATGATATCCACCGGGTTGCTGACCACCACATACACCGCATCCGGCGCGAACCGGGTGATCTGCGGCATGACCGCTTTAACGATATCTACATTCGCCTGCGCCAGGTCAATGCGCGTCTGGCCGGGTTTGCGGGCCATACCGACAGTGACGATGACAATGTCGGAATTGACCGCGTCTTCGTATCCGCCGGCATGGATATTGACCGGCGCGCCGAAAGGGGTTCCCTGGAGAATGTCGGCCGCCTCGCCTTTGGCTTTTTTATCGTTGATGTCGATGAGCACGATTTCAGACGCCATGCCGTCTATTGTCAGGGTGTAGGCGATGGAGGCACCCACGTTGCCCGCACCGAGAATGGTGATTTTTTTGCCTTTGCGCATATGCAAGTCCCCTTTGTTTGAGTATATCTGCCGGGCGGAAAAGGTGGGAAAATTTTATCGTTGTAAAAAATTTCACCAAACTCCCCCATTATGCATTGTTAAAATTATAACAGATCATCTGTTTCCTGTAAATGGGCAATATACCGATTTGTATCCGGACGGCAGAGGCGTTTTTTGTGGTTATTTTGCCGAAAAAGCAGCTGCCCGGCTATCCACTCAGGGAATAGCCGGGCAGCGATTGGCAAACTTATTGTGGATTTTACGCCTCCAATGGCGTTATTCGGGAATACAGGAGGCGTTCGGGGCAGACATATCGAAGGGATATTCCTGTATCGCAGCTTCTCCGTGGGCGGTGACATATGCCAGAAAAGCGTCGATTTTGTCTTTGCCGATGGGGAAGTAGCGGTCGGCGGCAAGGATGTTGGTGGACAGGCAGCCATCCTCATGCAGCATAATTGCGATGTTGCGGTAGCCGATGGTGTCCACATCGATGCCGATGGACAGGTCATAGGGATGCATCGTGCTGTCCTCGATCAGCGGGGCATCTTCGTCGAGCAGCAGCTCCCAGATCACCGCGGTGTCCGGCAGGGTGTAGCGGATGGTGGTCAGCCGGTTGTTTTCCCAGTAATTGTACTCGATTTGACCGAAGCGCAGGTTTTCCCGCAGGTTTAAGTCGTCGATGAGCTGGGACAGCGAGGCAGGGGTATAGTCGGCGTTCCACATACCGTAGTAATTTTCCGGTTCCTTGTCGGGAAAACGGGCGGCGATGAAGTAGTCGGCGGAAATGCCCCGCACGGCGTACAGTTCGGCGTCGAGGCTGCCGTATTCCGGCATGAAGCCGGCGATGGTCACACCGGCGAGCTTTTCGCCGATGTCGGCGGTTTCCACCGGACCGGTTGAGCTGTACGTGGCACCGGCATAGACGGCGGAGGGATACAGCTGCCCGAGCGTCATTTTGGCGGTATCGAGTTCAAAAAGTTCCTCTGAAGTGGGATCGGAGGGTGACACAGACGGCGTTTTCGGCCATTGCAGCAGCAGAATGCCAGCGAGGAGGGCCGCGGCGCAGGCGGCAGCGGTCAGCGGGAGCGCCCAGCGTCTGCGCGGAGCCGGCGCATCCTGCACCGTGGTCAGCCGCCGCCGCATCCGCGCTTTGGCAGCGTCGTCCGGGGTGAGTTGGTCAAAGGCCTGCCGGATGGGCAGGTCGTCCCGTTCATTCATGAAAATCCTCCCTTTCCGACTCGCCCAGCTGCCGGCGGAGCAGCGTCCGTCCGGTGTGCAGCCAGCTGCGCACCGTCGCGTCTTTCCGGTGCAGCATGCGGGCGATTTCGGGTGTGGTATAGCCTTCATAATAGTAGAGATACAGCGCCAGCCGGTATTTTTCGGGCAGTGCCAGCACCGCGCGGCAGGTGTCGTCGATCACCGGCTCACTTTTGGCGGGCATCGCCTCGTCCAGTGAGGTGTTGCGCCGCCACCAATGGCGCAGCTGGTTTTTGCACAGGTTGGAGGCGGTGACAATCAGCCAGGCTTTTTCGTGTTCCGGGTTTTGAATCCGGTCGATGTGGCCGATAAGGCGCAGGAAAGTTTCCTGCACCATATCTTCGGCGTCGGCGGCGTTTTTCATATAGGCATAGCATATCCGGTATACGGTATCCGCCTGCCGGTCATAGGCGGCAGCGACAGCCGAACGGTCCAAATCCTCGCCTCCTTTTGCTGCCGGGCGTCCCCGGCGGAAAGGGCCGCGGCCGCAGGTCCTTTCACCAGGAATACAATCGGGCGGTGCCAAACGTTGAGCAGCAGCGCAAATTTTTTACAAAAACAAAAAAGGGGAAGCACCTGCGGCTTCCCCTGACGAACGCACGGCGGGCGATCAGTTCCGGATCCGTGCGTACATTTTCATATCCAGAATCCGGCCGTTCTTCTCAGCGTTGCACCGCAGCGTGCCCTCACAGACAAAGCCGCATTTCTCCAGCACGCGGCAGGAGGCGGTGTTGTAAGCAAACGGCTCCGCGTAAATCCGCAGGATATCGGTACTGTCAAAGATGCGGTGGCAGACTGCCGAGACGGCGCTCGTCGCCAACCCCTTGCCCCAGAAGGGTTCCGCCAGATAATAGCCGAGTTCGGCGGTGCGGCGGTGGATGTTGCCCTGCCGGTATACTCCGATGCTGCCGATCGCCCGGTCTTCGACGGTGATTGCGTAAGCGTACACCGCGTCCGGGTCGGCATCCAGCATTTCCCGGATGAATGCCCGAGCGTCATCCTCTGTGTAAGGAAAAGGGATGCCGTCGCGCAGGTTATCCTGTACCTTTTTGCTGCCGATAGCGGTCGCAAGATCCGCCGCGTCCGAGAGACGCCAGGGACGGAGCTGACATTCACATTCCATAGGGATGCCTCCTTGGTTAAGCCGGCCGCCGGATCAGCCAGAAAACAGCAGCGGCGGCTGCAAGCTGTAAAATGAGAATTACCGGGATGCCGATCATGAATTTTTTCTTGCGGGTTTTGTGATGGATCAGACGCATGGTGATGAGCATCGCCGCCGAACCGCCCAGCGCGCTCAGCAGCAGCAGTGTCGCTTCCGGGATCCGCCATTTGTGGCGCCTGGCGCGGTACTTGTCCAGAAGGGTTGCCGTTATCGCGATCAGGCTGATGAGCAGAAAATAGGCCGTAAGCCAAAACGCTGGATGGGGCATGGCCACTCTCCTTTTCACGTGTACTGGGTGCGGGCATGAACCGCGCCGGACGGGCATAGACATAGTATACGCCGCTTCGCTTTTCCGGTCAACCGCGGAAAACAATGGAAATTGTGTTTTTTTGCCGCAGACGGTTGACCGGGAAAGCAGAAAACGGTAGAATAAAATAAGCTGTATTTTCCCGTGGGGAATGCAGCGGAAGGACGATCTATGAAACGGCAGATGCTGTGTATTTTGCTGATTCTCCTGTGCCTGTTGGCGGGCGGCTGTCTGCCGCAGGGGGAGCCTTCTGCATCCGGCGGTACGCCGCCGGTCAGCCATCCGGCAGAATCGGGCGGCACTTTGCCGGCGGAGGATGGGGAGGAAATGCGGGCGGTCTGGCTGTCGTATGTGGAGCTCAATCGGCTATTGTCGGTGGATACCGTGGAAGCGGTGCAGGCGGCACTTGACGAGGTGATGGACAACTGCGTGTCCTATGGGGTGAACGCGGTGATGTTCCATGTGCGCGCGAACAGCGACGCCTATTATGCGTCTTCGCTGTTTGGACCCGCGGCGGCGGCCGCGCCGTGGCTGGACGCGGGCTTTGATCCGCTGGCGTATGCGGTGCAGGCGGCGCACAGCCGCGGTCTGGAGCTGCACGCCTGGGTTAATCCCTACCGCGTGGGAGCAAAAGAGGAGAACAAGCGCTGCGACGACGTATTTTCCCGGACGGTGGGGGATGCCCCGGTGTGGTATTACGTGCCGTCCTCGGCATCGGTGCAGAAGCTGATCCTTGACGGCATCCGTGAGCTGCTCCGCTATGACATCGATGGGGTACAGTTTGACGATTATTTTTACCCCACCGGACTGATGTCGCCGCAGGCAGAGGCGTTCGAGGCGGAATGCACGGCTGCGGATGCGCAGGGGGTAGCGGAATGGCGCCGCTGTCAGGTGGACGCACTGGTCGCTTCGGTGTGTGCCGTGGTGCATCAGAAGGCGGGCTGTGTATTTGGCATCAGTCCTTCGTATGACCTCGCGAAAACGCGGGACAGCATGTATGCGGATGTGGGCCGGTGGATGGCACAGAAGGGTTATGTGGACTATATCTGTCCGCAGCTGTACGTCGGCTTTGAAAACACCTCCGCCGGCTTTGCCGAAGTATTGGAGACCTGGGCTGCGTACCCGCGCGACCCGTCGGTGAAGCTGTATATTGGCCTGGCTTTGTATAAAACCGGACTTGGCGACGATGCGTATGCCGGAGACGGCCGGAAGGAATGGAACGAAAACGGCGATATTATGAGCCGCTCGGTGCAGGCGGTGCGGGATAACCCGGCGTGCAGCGGCGTGATGCTTTACAGCTACTCGTTCTTTGATCCGGATATGGCGCGCAGCGGGCCGTATGATCGGGAAATGGCGCGGCAGGAGGCACAGGGGCTGATTGCCGCATTAAAAGCAGGAAGCTGAACAGAGGGAAAGCCGCAGGGCCTCCCGGTGACAGGAAAAAGGAATGGAAACGATATGGCAAAGCATGTGAAAAAACGGACGGTCAGCCACGCGCGTAAAAAGTCGGTACCGAAGGGCGTTATTATCGGTTCAAGTATAACTGCGGTCGTGGCGGTCCTGGCGGTGGTGACTATTCTGCTGCTGCAGAATGGGGTACTGGATATGGCGGTCAGCGCGGTTCGCTCACTTTTCGATGGGGCGGAATCCTCGTCGTCGGAACCGCTCGATCCCTCGTCGGGCGCAGCGCCGCAGCCGGATGACGTCAGCCGGCCGGAAAAGCCGTATGAACCGGTCCCGGAAATCCCCGGCAATTTCGCCCATCCGGATGAGATGCGCGGCGTGTGGCTGGCGGCGGGCGAGGATTATCTGACCGCCGAAACCGATACCGGTGATGAGGTCAAAGCGCAGATCGATGCGGCATTCGCCACCCTTCAGGAATGGGGCTTCAATACGGTGATCCTGCCGCTTTCCTATAACGGGCAGGCATTGTATCCTTCCGTTTTACAGGAGACGGTTTCCCTGACCGCCGGCGACGGCACGGTGTTTGATCCGCTGCAGTACATCGTTTCATGCGCGAAAACGGCGGGGATGTACACCTATGCGGTATTTGGCCTGCATACAGGGGGCGAAAACGGACTGGATCCCACTGTGGCCGCAGACCGGAAAAAACTGCATGCGCTCGCCGCCGAGGTGGCGCCGCTGTATGCGTTTGACGGCTTCCTGCTGGAAAATTACAGCTATGCGCCGGGGAAGACCGGCAGCTACGCCGCCTATATGGAGCAGGCGCCCGGCAGCGGTTTCGAGGTGTTTGTGCAGGAGAGCGTGGAAGCCGCGCTCACGGAGGTAGTCCGTGCGTTTAAGGCAGTCAATAACGACTATTTTGTCGGCCTGCTCGCGAATGCGGTGTGGGCGCATCAGCGGGTGGATGAGCGCGGCTCGGCTACCGACGCAGTGTATGAGGAATTCACCGACGGTCACGCCGACTCCCGCGCCTTTGTGGAAGCGGGGCTCGTGGACTTTGTGATGGTCAAGGATTACTATTCCACCGACCACGCGACCGCGAACTTTACAAATATCCTGCGCTGGTGGTCGACGCTGTGCGGCGAGGCCAATGTGCCGCTGTATATCGCGCACGCCGCAAACCGGGCCGGTGAGGACAGTGCTGGCTGGTCTTCGCCCAGCCAGCTGTCGCTGCAGCTGCTCACTTGCCGGGACTATGGCTCCTGGAAGGGCAGTGTCTTCTATACGCTGTCGGCGCTCAAAAAGAATCCCGACGGCAGCACCGACGCTTTGCTCAAGGCTTTTGACGGCACCCTGATGAGCGAGTATATCACCGATAAGCTGGAGGTTACCAATCCTTCCGGCACCAATTATACCACCATCGAATCGAAGATGATTCTGCAGGGCAGTGCTGACCCGAACTTTCCGCTGCTTATGAATGGTACGCAGATCGAGCTGACCGAACTGGGCGGTTTTGATATCCCGGTTACCCTGTCCCCGGGGCGCAATACGTTTACCTTTGAACATAAGGGGGAAACGGTCACTTATGTCGTCACCTATAAGGTGACGGTCATCAAGGAGATCGAGCCGACCGAAAATATGACAGTGGCCGGCGGTTCGACCCTCGCTGTCAGTGCAATCATCCGCAAGGGAGCCTCGGCTTATGTGTCTTTTAACGGCACCCGGTATGATATGACCTCATCACCGCTGCAGGGGGATGAGGCAGGAATGGCGGAGTATTCCGATTTTGAACGGTATACAGCGGATATCCCGCTGCCCGACGGTAAGGTAGGGCAGACGCAGGCACTGGGCGCCTTTCAGGTGTACGCCGCTTATAACGGCTTGGAGGAGAGCCAGACGGGCGGTACGGTGACGATCGAAGCAAAACCGCAGGAGGTGCTTCCGCCGGTAGACCTGCCGGGTATCGGTGACCTGAATCCTCCGGATCCGTCGGTGGGCGGCAGCGTGCTGGCGAACGGACAGCTGGTGGAAATCACCAATAATTACGCGGAAACTTTCAATACTGCGCCGCCGGTGGAGGATTATTCCCGGCCGACAAACGCCTATTTGTCGAAAGGCACCACCGATTATCTGGCCGGTACGTATTATCTGGGCAGCACGAAATATTATCAACTCGGCTCCGGCATCCGGATTTATGCAAAAGATGCACGGCTGGGCGGTAGCGCAGATTTCACCGCCAACACGGCCAGTGTGAACGATGTGACGGTTGGGGCAACCCATACCACCATGCAGTTCGGTTTTTCCTGGCGTGTGCCATATAATGTGCAGCTGCTGCCGCAGAGCTACCGGGATACCTCTTCGAGCCATCAGCCCAGCTATGCGATCACCGAGCAGACCACCGAGTATGTAGAAATCACTTTTTATTACACTACCGCTGTCAGCGGCACGCCGGATGTATCGGGCAGCCCGCTGTTCAGCAGAGCGGAGTGGGAAAAGGGCGACAATAACAGCTATATCCTGCGTCTGCATCTGCGCAACAAAGGGCAGTTCTATGGCTATTCGGTGGTTTGGGATGCAGACAATAACCTAAACTTTGCTTTTAAATACCCACCGAACGTGTCGGGCAACCCGTCGGACAAGCCGCTCCGAGGCGTGCGTATCTGTATCGATCCGGGGCATGGCGGAAACAGCTACGGCGCAGGCGTAACGATCAATGGTCAGCCGATCCGGGAGAAGGATCTGGCGCTGACCATCAGTCTGATGCTGCGGGATAAACTGGTGGAAGCCGGAGCAAGCGTTACCATGTCGCGCACGGGGGATACCAATCCGTCAATGGATTCCCGCGTGGATATGGCCCGCAACAATGGTACCGATATGCTGCTTAGTATCCATATCGACGGCGGCGGCGGTTCCGGCGGTTCGGTTCACTATTTCAATGAATATTCCTATGAAGCAGCTGGCATCCTCTGGGAAAAGATGCATGAAGTTGAGAAAAAATATGGTATTGGCAATCGGGCAGAACCGGTGCACTGGAGCCCGTTCCAGCTCGCTCGCTGTCACGATACCACGGCCTTCCTGGTGGAGTGCGGCTTTATGGATAACTCCGCGGATCGGGAGGCTCTGCTCAACCCGGTGTATCAGAATCTGCTGACCACCGCCATGACCGATGGGATTATTGAGTATTTCCAGTCGCGTCCGGTGCTTGCCGCGGCACAAAATACCTCCGTCCCGGTGTCGGCGCCGCAGCCTGCACCGGCTGCGCAGCCGGCGCTGCCGGCGGATTCCAGCGTGCCGGTTTATGGGCGGCGCCGGTCTGCGGCAGTATAAAAGGATGTTCGTGCCGGATGTTCCGATTATCGCGGAAAGGAACGTGTAGGATTATGACCTGGCGTGCACTGTTTGGTTCGATCGCCGGGCAGCTGTCAAAGGCGGGGTGTGAAGACCCCGCCTTTGACGCACGCTGCCTTCTGGAGGACGTCGGCGGCGTGCCGCGCGGCCGTCTGGAGGCGTATTTCGGCAGGGAAGTACCCGAAACCTCCGCCGTTGCGGTGCGCCGCGCGGCCGATGAGCGCGCGGCCGGCCGGCCGCTGCAGTATATTCTCGGCAGCTGGGATTTTCTCGATATGACGCTGTCGGTTGGGGAGGGGGTTCTGATCCCCCGTCCGGACACCGAATTGCTCTGTGAGACGGCGGCGGCCTGGCTGAAGCGTCTGCCGGCGGAAGATCACCGGGTGCTCGATCTGTGCGCCGGCACCGGCTGCGTCGGCCTTGGCATCGCCGGCTTGTGCCCGGATGCTGTGGTCACTGCGGTCGAACTGTCGCCGGAAGCGTTTGTCTATCTTGAGGAAAACTGCCGCCGCTATCCGGAGCGTCGGGTGACGCCGGTACGGGCCGACATGCTTGCCGATGCGGGCAAGATCCCCGGCAGCTTTGCCGCGCTTGTATCCAACCCGCCGTATATCCCGTCCGCTGATCTGTCCGGCCTGATGCGTGAAGTGCAGTATGAGCCTCGTATGGCGCTCGACGGCGGGGGTGGTCTGCGTTTCTATCGCGCCATTGCGCGGGACTGGCTGCCAAAGGTCTGTGCGGGCGGACTGTGCGCGGTGGAGGTCGGAATCGGCCAGGCGGAGGAGGTCGCAGCACTGTTTGTTCAGAGCGGGCTGCATGCCGTACAAGTCTATCCGGATGCCGCTGGAATTGACCGTGTGGTTGCGGGAGAAAAATAGGTAGAGAACACATGTTCGATTTTTTCGGGAAAGTGGTTGCTTTTTCGCAGATTGTCAGGTATAATGAACCTGTTTATGGCAGAAAAAGCGCGGGAATGGAAAATGATCGTTTCGGCAACGTGTTTTCTGCATTGACGGCCGTGCGCCGCGGGATGGTGACAGGAAAGGATGGAAGATGATGGCGGAAGAGAGAAAAAAGGCGGCTGAGGAGAAAAAGGGCAGTAACGACAGCCGGAAAAAGGCTTTGGAACTGGCACTGCAGCAGATAGAGAAAAATTTCGGCAAGGGTGCGGTAATGCGCCTGGGTCAGAATATGGGCATGAATGTGGAGAGCATTCCGACCGGTTCGATGGCGCTGGATGCAGCGCTGGGCATCGGCGGGCTGCCCCGCGGCCGGATTGTGGAGATTTACGGCCCGGAATCCTCCGGTAAGACCACCCTCGCGCTGCATGCGGTCGCGGAGGCGCAGAAGCGCGGCGGCGAAGCGGCGTTTATCGATGTCGAGCATGCGCTCGACCCGGTGTATGCCCGTGCGCTCGGCGTGGACGTAGACGCACTGCTTGTGTCGCAGCCGGATACCGGTGAGCAGGCGCTCGAAATTATGGAAGCGCTCATCCGTTCAGGTGCCGTGGATATTGTGGTGCTCGACTCGGTTGCGGCGCTGGTGCCGCGCGCGGAAATCGAGGGCGAGATGGGCGACAGCCATGTTGGCCTGCAGGCTCGCCTGATGTCGCAGGCGATGCGCAAGCTCGCGGGTGCGGTGTCCAAATCCAACTGCATCGCGATTTTCATCAACCAGCTCCGCCTGAAGGTCGGCGTGGTCTACGGCAACCCGGAGGTTACCGCCGGGGGCAACGCGCTGAAGTATTATGCGTCGGTACGCCTCGACGTGCGCCGTACCGAGACGCTTAAAGTGTCGGGAGAATCCATCGGCTCCCATACCCGTGTGCGGGTGGTGAAGAACAAGGTGGCGCCCCCCTTCAAGGAAGCAGAATTTGACGTGATGTACGGCGAAGGCATCTCGCATGAGAGTGAGCTGCTCGACCTTGCCGTCAAGCTGGATATTGTGCAGAAATCCGGCGCCTGGTTCTATTATAAGGAAGGTCGGCTTGGCCAGGGGCGTGACAAGGCAAAGGAATACCTGCGGGAAAATGCGGAAACGGCGCAGGAGATTGAGCAGCTTGTGCGCGAAGCGCTGCAGAGGGAAGCGCAGGCGCACGCTGCGCCCGTTCGTAAGCCGGCCGAAGCGCCGGTGGAAATCCCGATTGAATCGGCGGCAAAGGTGACCGCTGCGGCGGCAAAGGCATCGATTGATATTTCGGTGGATGACTGATAATCACTTGATGGTCAAATTTCCGGGCTTGCACAGAAAGGACTGGTCAGCGTGTTTATCACCGAGGTGCGGCCCCGGCGCGGCCGGCAGGTGCTGCTGGTGCTCGACGGGGAACCGGCAGTGACGGTGGACAGCCGCACCTTTGATGAGTCGCCCTATCGCGCCGGCGGCGTGATCGACGACGATCAGCTGCGGGAGCTGCTCGACCGGTCGGAGAAAAACCGCGCGCGGGAGAAGGCGTTGTACCTGCTGTCGATGCGGGATCACTCGCGCGGGGAGCTGGAGCGAAAGCTGCGCCGCACCGCGGGGGAACAAACCGCCGCCGAGACGGCAGCACGTATGGAAGAGATCGGCCTTGTCAATGACGAGGCATATGCGGCGCGGCTGGCGGAAGAACTGGCCGCGCGGCGGTTTTATCCGCGCCGGCGGATTCTGCAGGAGTTGCAGGAAAAGGGCGTGAGCCGTGTGCAGGCCGAAGCGGCTGCTGAAGCGGTGGACGGCGAGGACTGGGAGCGTGCGGTGCAGCTGTTGCGGCGGAAGTATGCCCACCGTCTGCGTACGCCGGACGATCGGCGCAGAACGATGGCGGCGCTGGGCCGCTATGGTTTTGGCGGCGATGCGGTCCGCCGTGCACTCGATGCGGTGCGCGGCGAGGAACCGGACTGGTTTGCCGATGAGGACACGCCGGAGGAATAAAGCGGCGTCAAATACGATACGAATGGAATGAGCGCGATGGCGATCAAGGTGGGCATGGTATCCCTGGGCTGCCCGAAAAATCAGATGGATGCAGAGCTGATGCTGGCGAAACTGCGTGCGGCGGGTTTCACCCTTACCCCGGAAAGCGGGCTGGCGGACGTGGTTATCGTCAACACCTGCGGTTTTATCGAGGATGCGAAAAAGGAAGCGATTGAAAATATTCTGGAGTTTGCCCAGCTGAAAAAGGAAGGCCAGATCAAACGGATCATCGTCACCGGCTGCCTGGCGGAGCGCTACCGTGAGGAGCTCGCTGCGGAACTGCCGGAGTGCGACGCCGTGCTGGGACTGGGGGCAAACGGGGATATTGTGGCCGCCGTGCGGCAGGCGATGAACGGCAAAACGACCCTCAGCTTCCCGGATAAGGCCTGCTGGGAGCTCGACGGCGACCGGGTGCTGACTACTCCCGGTTTTTACGCTTATCTGCGCATCGGTGATGGCTGCGATAACCGCTGCGCTTACTGTGCCATCCCACTCATCCGCGGACGCATGCGGTCCCGGCGGATGGAGACGCTGGTGGAGGAAGCGCGGTGGCTGGCCAAAAAGGGCGTAAAGGAGCTGGTGCTCGTCGCGCAGGATACCACCCTGTACGGCAAGGATCTGTATGGCGAGCTTAAGTTGCCTGAGCTGCTCGACCGGCTTTGTGAGATTGAGGGACTGGAGTGGATCCGGCTGCTGTACTGCTATCCGGAACATATCACCGACCGCCTGCTGGATACCATCGCACGGCAGGAGAAGGTCGTCAACTATCTCGATGTGCCGATCCAGCACTGCAGCGAAAGGGTGCTGCGGTCGATGCACCGACCGGGCAGCCGGCAGACGCTCGGAAAGCTGTTCGCACATATTCGGGAGAAAGTGCCGGGCGTGGTGCTGCGTACTACCGTGATGACCGGCTTCCCCGGAGAAACCGAAGAAGATGTCACCGCGCTGTGTGAGTTTATGCAGGAGGTGCGTTTTGAGCGGCTGGGTTGTTTTGCCTTTTCGCCGGAGGAGGGGACCCCTGCGGCGGCGATGCCGGAACAGATTGAGGAAGAGGAGAAGCAGCGCCGGCGGGATATCGTGATGGAAGAGCAAACCCGCATCACCGATGCCTGGATGCAGGCGCAGATCGGCAAAACCCTCGATGTTTTGGTTGAAAGCTTCGACCGTTATGCGGAATGCTGGTTCGGCCGCAGCCGCGCGGATGCGCCGGAGATTGACTGCAAGGTGTTTTTTGTTCCCGGTGAAGGCAGCCCGGCGCCGAAGCCCGGCGATATGGTGCGGGTGCGGATCACCGATATGCTGGACTGGGATCTGATGGGAGAGTTGTGTGAATGAACCTGCCGAATCGACTGACCGTGGTGCGCATCGTGCTCGCGCCGCTGTTTTTGCTGCTGATGATGGTGGAGTTCCCATTTCATCACCTTGCTGCGATGGCGGTGTTTGGTGCGGCGGCGCTCACCGACCTGTTTGACGGACGCATCGCGCGCAGCCGCGGGCTGATTACGAATCTGGGCAAATTCCTCGATCCGCTCGCGGATAAAATGCTTACTACCGCTGCTTTTCTGGGCTTTCTCGCCACAGGACATATTGACGTGTGGGCAATCATGCTCATTCTTACGCGGGAATTTATGGTCACCTCGGTGCGCCTCACGGCGGCTAAGGACGGGGTGGTGATCGCGGCAAGCTTTGCCGGCAAGCTCAAAACGGTTGCTCAGTTTGTGGCGATCCTGTTTATGCTCGCTGCAATGGAATTTGCCGAATGGCAGACGTCGCTGCTGTCAGCGTTTGCACTGCCTGATCTGGTATTCACGCTGCCGCTGCTGATCGGCCGGGTATTGGTATGGATTTCGGTAGTGCTGACCATGATTTCCGGTTTTCAGTATGTCTGGGGCTATCGGCAGTGTTTCACCGCCGAAAAATAGGGCTGGATTTTTTTCCGGAACCGTATATAATGGTAACATAGGCAGAATGTGTCGATGGGGAGAAGTATCCCGCAGCCGCCACTCCAGAGAGAAGGCGTCCGGCAGCGCCGGGCTGAAAGCGCTTTTGTGAGCGGGCGGGGGAAATGCACCCCGGAGCACGGGCGGGGAAATGCGGTGCACAGCCGCGCAGTATCCGTCCGCGGGCGGCCGCCGTTATCCGGCCTTCGAGCGATAAACAGGAGTGGAACCGCGGAATTTCCGCCTCCGTTGCGCCTTTTCGGCGCAGCGGGGGCTTTTTTGTATTTTGGGGTTGTGCCGCACGAATCTGGACGCCGCCTGGTGTCCGGGCAAAGCGGTACCCGACCGAAGAAAGGCAGGCATCAGCGTGTTTGAACGCATGAAGGAAGACATCGCCGTCATCCGGGACCGCGACCCCGCGTCACGGTCAACGCTTGAGGTGATGCTGCTGTATAACGGCTTTAAAGCCGTTCGGTCCCACCGGAAAGCCAACTGGTGTTTCCGGCACGGGCTGTTTTTTCTCGCCCGCTGGATATCCCAGCGCTGCGTGAGGCGGACGAATATCGAAATCCATCCAGGCGCTACTATCGGCCGGCGCCTGTTTATTGACCACGGCACCGGCGTGGTCATCGGGGAAACCACCGAAATCGGCGATGACTGTACGCTGTATCAGGGGGTAACGCTGGGCGGAACGGGGAAAGATAAGGGCAAGCGCCACCCTACCCTTGGCAATAATGTGATGGTGGGTTCCGGAGCGAAGGTGCTTGGCCCGATTCGCATCGGCAATAACGTACGCATTGCGGCGGGCGCGGTGGTGCTGTCGGACATCCCGGATAATGCGACCGCAGTGGGCGTGCCCGCACGGGTGGTGCGCATCGGCGGCCAGAAGGTGGTCGATCTCGACCAGGTGCATATTCCCGACCCGGTTGCGCAGGAAATCTGCCGGCTGGAGGGACGGATTGACCGTCTGCAGCGGCAGCTTTCCGGGCTGAACCCACAGGCGGAAGATGAAGACGACACACAGACATTGCTGTAAAAATTCATGATGTAAGGAGTTTACCCGCATGAAGATCTATAATACCCTCACCCGTCAGAAGGAAGAACTGGTGCCGATTGAGCCGGGCAAGGTGCGTATTTACGCCTGTGGTCCGACGGTGTATAACTATATTCATATCGGCAATGCGCGGCCGCTGTGCGTGTTCGACGTGCTGCGCCGGTATCTCGAGTGGTGCGGCTATGACGTGCGCTTTGTGCAGAATTTCACCGACATCGACGATAAGATCATCCGCCGCGCTAATGAAGAGGGCGTGTCGTATGAGGAAATCGCCCGGCGGTATATAGCGGAGTTCTGGACCGACGCGAAGGGGCTGAATGTCCGCGAGGCGACGGTGCACCCGAAAGCGACCGAGAATATGGATGAGATTGAAAGCATCATTTCGGCGCTGGTGGAGAAGGGATATGCCTACGCGGCGGAAAACGGCGATGTGTATTTCCGCCCCCGCCGGTTTGACGAATACGGCAAGCTTTCGCACCAGCCGATTGACGACCTGGAATCCGGCGCGCGCATCGACGTCAGCGAGGAAAAGGAAGATGCGCTGGACTTTGCGCTGTGGAAAGCGGCGAAACCGGGCGAACCGTCCTGGCCGTCCCCGTGGAGCGCGGGCCGTCCCGGCTGGCATATCGAATGCTCGGCGATGGCCCGGCGGTACCTCGGCGATACCATCGACATCCACTGCGGCGGGCAGGATCTGATCTTCCCGCATCATGAGAACGAAATCGCCCAGAGTGAATGCTGCAACGGGGTGCCGTTTGCACATTACTGGATGCATAACGGCTATATCAATGTGGACAATAAAAAGATGTCCAAATCCCTCAATAATTTCTTTACCGTGCGGGATGTCGCAGAGAAATACGGTTATGAAGCGATCCGTTTCTTCCTGATTTCCTCGTCCTACCGCAGCCCAATCAATTACAGCACCGAAATCATTGACCAGGGGATCGCCGCGCTCGATCGGCTGTATAACTGTCGGGATGCGCTTACTTTTGCCGCGCAGAACGCTGTCGATGCGCCGCAGGCACAGGATGAGGCGCTATACGCGGCGATGGAGCAGCGCCGGGCGCGCTTTGTGGAGGCGATGGACGACGACCTGAACACCGCGGACGCGATCGCGGCAGTGTTTGAACTGGTGCGGGATATCAACGTTTATCTCGCGGACGCGCAGCCGGCCTCCAAGGCGGCGGTGGAAAAGGCGCAGAGCCTGTTCACGGAACTGACCGGCGTGTTGGGACTGCTGTATGAGCGTCAGGCCGGCTCGCTTGACGAGGAGGTTGAAGCGCTGATTGCCGCCCGCACGGCGGCGCGTGCCGCCAAAAACTGGGCGGAAGCCGACCGCATCCGCGACCAGCTCAAGGCGATGGGCGTGGTGCTCGAAGATACGCCGCAGGGGGTCAAATGGCATAAGGCCTGACGAAAGGACGGAAAGAGCATGTCGCGAAAAGGAATCATCACCGTAACCCTGAATCCCTCGGTGGATGTCACGCTGTGGCTGGATGGGATGCATCCGGATAAGGCCAATCGCGTCCTGCGGGAAACGCGGGAGGTCGGCGGCAAGGGAATCAATGTCTCGCGCGTGGTGCGCGCCTTCGGGCTGGAATCGCTGTGCGTGACGGTGGCAGGAGAGGATAACTCCCGGGAGCTCGTTTCATTCCTGGAAGCGGACGGCCTGCATTATGAGCTGGTGCCGGCGGAAGGCGCGGTGCGCGAAAACCTGACCCTGCGCACCGAAGGGCAGACGATCAAGATCAACCGGAAGGGTCCGGCGCTGTCGGATATGATGTTCAATGCGCTCATGGCGCTTATCCGCAGCCGCCTGCATCCGGGGGATATCGTGGTGTTTGCGGGCAGCCTGCCGGAAAATGTGGCGCTGCAGGACTATGTCGAACTGATTCTTGCGGTGCGCAACGCCGGCGCTTTGGTGGCGCTTGACAGTGACCTGCTTTCCCTCGAGGATTACGCGCGTATCCGGCCCTGGGCGATCAAGCCGAATATCCATGAACTGAAAAACATCGTGCCGGTGGACGGCACCACTATCACTGATGTGGCGGCTGCGGCACTGCGCCTGCGGGAAGTGGGTGTGGAAAACGTGTTGGTGTCGCTTGGCGGCAACGGTCTGCTCAGCGTTTCGGAGGAAGGCGTGCTGCGTGCTGTGGTTCCGCCGGTGGAGGTCAAATCCACCGTTGGTGCGGGCGATAGCCTGCTGGGCGGCTTTGTGGTCGGCACCGTCAAGGAGATGCCGTATGCGGAGCGGGTGCGTCTGGCGGCGGCCTGCGGTACCGCTTCGGTGATGCTCGACGGCACGGCGGTCGCGGATAAAGCGGAGGCCATGGCGGTGATGGAAAACGTTCGGGTTGAGGAAATGGACGGCTGAATAGGCCGCGGGTAAAAAACAAGGAACTTCCGGAAAGTGGCAGGAAAGGAATGGGCGGCATTATGAAGGTAACCCGTTTTGCCAAAAGCATCGTGTATCTGGTGTTCACGACAGGTTTGTTTTTGCTGTCGGTGTTTTTTACCACCGGCATACATAACTCCGAGCATCTCGAGCAGAACTATTTCCGCTCCACCAGCTATCTGTTTATCCTGGCGGCGGTGCTCATTGGCGGAGCGATCTATTCCTATCAGGCATATACCCGTAAATACCGGGAGCATGCCTGGGATTCGCTGCTGTTGCTGCTGACCGGGCTGGCGCTGATGGGGACGGTGCTGTTCATCATCCTGTATTACGGCGGCCTGGAAGGCACCTTTACGGAAAGCGGCTATACCGCGGCGAATGTGAATATCGTGGTGCTGGCTATGCTGCCGCTGCCGTTTTTTGTGCGCACGGCGGTGCTTGTGCTGTCGCTGCAGGAGCCGCGGCGCGGGCGTCGGCTCATTGTACAGATCGCCTGCGCGGCGCTTCTTGTGGGGATGATTCTGGCGTTTGCGCTGGGCGGACTGCTGGACATGGTGCGGTATACCGGCGCAGACGTCGGAGACGGCAGCTATGGCTGGGAGCAGCGTCTTGCGGATATGGATACCGCCGGTTAAGCGGGACATAACTAAAATGGGTATGGCCGCCCGGCCGGAAATGGGCGGCGGACGAATCAAGGAAAGGAAGATAAGCAAAATGTTTGGAAAAACCGAAACAACGACCATCGCCGTGGAGGGCATGACCTGCGGCCACTGCCAGAAGCGGGTGGCGGATGCGCTGCGTGCGGTCAAGGGCGTGAAGAGCGTGGAAGTGAGTCTGGAGAAAAAGAGTGCTGAAGTGAGCTTTGCACCGGGGAAAACCGACCGTGAACAGCTCGTACAGGCGGTTGCGGCGGCCGGTTATACGGCGCAGTAAGAAAGGATACCCTACGCTATGACACAAAATCTCACGCTGCAGATCGGCGGTATGACCTGCGTACGCTGCTCAGGCGCGGTGGAGCATGCGCTGCGTTCACTCGATGGTGTGGAAAAGGCGGAAGTCAGCTACGCCGTCGGCAGGGCGGAAATCACATACGATGATGCCAAGGTGGATCGCAAGCGCCTGGAAAAAGCGGTAAAATCGGCCGGCTATAAGGTGGTGGAGGATAAAAACGCCGCCCGCCGGCGGGAACTGCGGGAGCTGCGCATCCTGTTTATCGTATCGGCGATTTTTTCGGCGCCGTTTCTGGTGCTGATGGTGCTGATGTTTGCCGCGCCGGATGCGGCGGTCACCCACTGGATGCATAACGCCGGCTGGGTACAGCTGGCTCTGGCCACGCCGGTACAGTTCGTGGTGGGCTGGCGGTTCTATAAGGGGGCTGTGCTGTCTATGCTCAACCGCAGTCCGAGCATGGATGTGCTCGTCGCGCTGGGCACCAGCGCGGCGTATGGATACAGTCTGTATAATGTGATTGTCGGCAGCGGGCACTATTATTTTGAAAGCGCCGCGATTATTATCACGCTGGTGCTGCTTGGCAAAATGCTGGAGACGGGTGCACGGGGAAAAACCAGCGCCGCCATCGAGATGCTGATGAATCTTCAGCCGAAAACCGCGACAGTGCTGCGCGAGGGGACGGAAATGGTCATCCCGGCGGCGGAGATTGTGCAGGGAGATACCATCCTCGTGCACCCCGGCGAAAGTCTGTCGGTCGACGGCGAGGTGGTCGCGGGGCGTTCGGCGGTGGACGAATCGATGCTCACCGGAGAAAGCATGCCGGTGGATAAACAGCTCGGTGATAAGGTGTTTGGCGGCACGGTCAACGGCACCGGTTCGCTGACTGTGCGGGCGGATGGAATCGGAAAGGATACGGTGCTTTCGGGCATTATCCGCCTGGTGGAAGAGGCGCAGTCTTCCAAAGCGCCGATCCAGAAGCTGGCCGATAAGGTGTCAGCGATTTTTGTGCCGGCGGTGATCGGCGCGGCGCTGCTGACTTTTGTGCTGACGCTGGTGTTCATGCAGGGGGCGGAGGCCATGACCGGAGCGATTTCGCGTGCGGTGGCGGTGCTGGTGATCGCCTGTCCCTGCTCGCTCGGTCTTGCGACCCCGACCGCGCTGATGGTGGGAACCGGCCGCGCCGCAACGATGGGGGTGCTCATCAAGAGCGCGGACGCGCTGGAGACCGCCTGTCGGATTGATCGGGTGCTGCTGGATAAGACCGGTACGGTCACGATGGGGCGTCCGGCGGTTACGGATTTCCTCCCGGTGGGCATGCAGCGGGAGGAAGCGCTGCGTCTGGCCGCGGCGGTGGAGCAATTGTCGGAGCATCCGGTGGCACGTGCGGTTACCGAAAGTTATGACCAACCGCTGCCGTCTGCGGAAAATTTTGTTTCGCTGACCGGCCGCGGCGTATCGGCCGAGGTGGAGGGTAAAACGGTGCTGCTCGGCAGCCGCCGGCTCATGGAGGAGCAGCAGATTCCGTTTGCCGACGATCGTCAGAGCTGGGAGGACGAGGGCAAAACGGTGCTGTATATGGCGGTGGACGGCCAGCCGGCCGCCGTGATGGCGGTGGCCGATCCGGTGCGGGATACCTCTGCGAAGGCGCTCCGGGAACTGCACGAGCTCGGCATACGCACCGTGATGGTCACCGGTGATAACCGGCGAACCGCCGAGGCGGTCGGCCGTGCGGTCGAAATCGACGAGGTGGTGGCCGAAGTCCTGCCTGACGGCAAGGTGGAGCTGGTCGAAAAGTATAAACAGGACGGTAAAATTGTCGCGATGGCGGGCGACGGCATCAATGATGCGCCGGCGCTCGCTGCGGCGGATGTCGGTTTTGCGATGGGTACCGGCACCGATATCGCGATGGAATCGGGCGACGTCGTGCTGGTGGGCGGCGGTCTGACCGCGCTGGTCACGGCGGTGAAAATTTCGCGCGCCACCATGCGCAAAATCCGCCAGAATCTGTTTTGGGCGTTCTTCTATAATTGTATCGGCATTCCGGTGGCGGCCTTCGGGCTGCTCAGCCCGGTGATTGCCGGCGCCGCGATGGCGTTCAGCTCGGTGTCGGTGGTGACCAATTCGATCCTGCTCAAGCGCACAAAGCTGTGAACGCGGCGGAAATTTCCGCTTTTTTGCCGCCGGCTTGAAGCGCTGGGGCGGATCAGGAAGGATCAGGTGAAGCGTGTGGTGGATATTCTGATCGTCGGCGGCGGGCCGGCGGGACTGAGTGCAGCGGTCAATGCGGCCGCGCGGGGAAAAAGCTGTACGGTGGTGAGCAATGCGCTCGCGCATAACCCGCTGTACCGTGCCAAACAGGTGGATAATTATCTTGGCATGCGCGGCATGACCGGCGCAGCTATGCTCGAAGCCATGCACCAGGAGGCGGAAGAAGCCGGCGCGGTGTTTATGGAAGGCCGGGTGCTGTCGATCCTGCCGATGGGAGAAGACTTTATGACGGCGGTGGGCAATGAAATGGTGGAAAGCCGCCGGGTGATTCTGTGCACCGGTATTGCCGCCGGCCGTACGCTCGCCCAGGAGGACCGTTTTGTCGGCCGCGGCGTGAGCTACTGTGCGACCTGTGACGGGATGCTCTATCGCGGCAGGCGCGCCGTTGTTACCGGTGATGCGGCCGACCTTGCAGAGGAGGCGGCTTTTCTGCAGGAGATCGGGGTGCTCACCACCGTGATCACCGCGCGGGCGGTGTCCGGCCTGCCCGAGGGGATGGAGGCGATGACCGCTTCCGCAATCGCGCTGCAGGGCGCCGACCGTATCGAAGGTGTGGTAGCGGACGGGCGGCTGTTCCCCTGCGATGTGGTGTTTATCCTGCGCGAGGTGATGGCGCCCGGCTCGCTGGTTCCCGGGTTGCAGACAGACGGCCGCTTTATCCGGGTGGATGCCGATCAGCAGACCAACATTCCCGGCCTGTATGCCGCCGGAGACTGTACCGGCCGGCCGCTGCAGGTGGCGGTAGCCGTCGGGGAAGGGCTTGTTGCTGCTCAGCACGCCGCCCGTTCTCTCGACGGCAAATCCTGAAATCTGCCCCGGCGCATCCTGATGGATGCGCCGGTTTTTTGCGTCCTGCGCCCGGCTCTGCCTGGATTCTACCGTATTCGCTGGAAAAAAACAGGAAATTCGCCTAGGATACGACATGGACGAGCTTAAAATTGCCATATAATGGAAGCTGCCGACCGGAACCCGTCTGAAAATACCGGAACGGGGAACGGCAGCGGAAATGATATGGTGGGTGAGGACGTTGAAACAGAAGGCGTATGCCGGCGGAGTGGCCGGGGAAGCGGAAGAAAGGCATGTCGGCCGGGAGGAACGCGGGGTGATCCTGCGTCAGGTTGCGCTTATCGCGGTATGGGCGCTGACCGGGCTGCTGGTACCGCGTGCGACGATATACCAGGGAATGGCGCCGTTTGGTGTCGGGGTGGCGGCCGCGGTATCGGGTCCCGGCGCGCTTTTGGCGTATATCGCCACGGCGATAGGCTATCTATTGCCGGGCGAAGCGGTATTTCCGCTGCGCTATGTGGCGGCGGTGCTGGCGGTTGCGGGAATCCGCTGGTCGCTCAGCGGATTCCGGGAGCTGACCGACCGGGCGATGTTCGCGCCGGTGATCGCGTTTTTGGCGACCTTCAGCACCGGGATCGCGATGAATCTTGTGGGCGGTTTTGCGGTGGACCGCCTGCTGATGGTGCTGTGCGAGAGCCTGGTTGCGGGCGGTTTCGCGTATTTTTCTACCGCTACCGTGCGGGTGATTGCCGACGCCGGCAATCGGACATCGCTGACCGCACAGGAACAATCGAGCCTGGTGGCTACCGGCGCGGTGCTGCTCATGGCGGTGTCGTCGCTGGAGATCAGCGGAATATCGCCCGGACGGATTCTGGCGGTGGTGCTGATTCTGCTGCTCGCGCGCTGCGGCCGGGAGCAGGGGGGCAGCATCGCGGGCATCGTGCTCGGTCTGGCGATGGCGATGGCGGCACCGGATTCACTGCATCTCGCCGCCGCGTATGCTTTCGGCGGCCTGATGGCGGGAATCTTTTCGCGGTTTGGCCGTCTGGCGTCGGCGGGGATTTTTGTCGCCACGAATGCGATTGTCGCCATGAGCGCGGGCAGCGGTGCATCGGTGATTATCGGAGTGTATGAGGTAGCGGCGGCGAGTGTGCTGTTTGTGGCGCTGCCGCCGGTGCTGGACCGGTATATCAACCGCTTTTTCTCCCATGCGCAGGACCTGCCTGCCGTGGAAGGGCTGCGGCGTTCGGTGGTCATGCGGCTGGATTTTGCGTCGAAGGCCATGGGCGAAGTGGCCGCCACTGTGGATTCGGTTTCGCGCAAGCTCGCGCAGATCAGCGCGCCGGATATGGGCACGGTTTACCGGCAGGTGTCGGATGATGTGTGCCGGCTGTGCGGGCTGCGGATGCACTGCTGGGAGGGCTGCTTCAGCGAAACGATGGATTCCTTCAACCATATGTCCGCAGTGCTGCGGGAAAAGGGGGAGATCCGCCGCTCGGAAGTAACCGGCCACCTTGACCGGCAGTGCAGCCGGCTGGATGAAGTGCTCGCACACGTCAACCGCGGCTATACCGAATACCTTGTGCGCGAAGGGGCGTGGCGCCGGCTCGGGGAAATCCGTGCCGTGGCGGCAGAGCAGTTCACCGACATGGCCGGCCTGCTCGATGAGCTGTCACTCGACTTTTCGGAAACGGAGCGCATGGATATGGATGCGGCCTCGCGGGTGAGGACCATATGTGAGCAGCAGGGTATGCTGGTCAGCGACGCGGTATGTACGCTTGGCCGCAGCGACCGGATGACGGTGGAGATTCTGGCGGAGGACGCCGGCCTGCATATCCGGGAACGCGACTGGCTGCGGCAGATCGGGGACGCCTGCGGCCGGGAGTTTGACCATCCGACGGTGGCGCGGGTGGGGAGCACTGTGCGCATCACCCTGACTGAGCGGCCGCTGTATGCGGCACAGGTCGCCACGGCACAGCTGCAGTGCACCGGCGAAAAACTCTGCGGCGACGCGGTGGAAACCTTCAGCGATGCCGGCCATCTGCATGTCGTGCTCAGTGACGGGATGGGCAGCGGCGGCCGCGCTGCGGTGGACGGCGCGATGGCGGCGGGACTGACCGCCCGGCTGATGCAGGCGGGAATCCGTCCCGACAGTGTGCTGCGCATGGTCAATTCCGCACTGATGGTGAAAGCAGAGGATGAAAGCCTTGCCACGCTTGACGTGCTGACGGTTGATCTTTTTACCGGCCGCATGGAAAGCCGGAAAGCGGGCGCTGCCGCCTCGTTGCTGCGGGATAACGGCCGGGTGTCGCGCGTTGAGCGTTCTTCTCTGCCGATCGGGATTCTGCGGGACATCCGTTTCGAGGAAAGTCAGGATACCCTCACCGATGGGGATGTGCTGCTTCTGCTCAGCGATGGCGCGCTTTGCTGCGGCACCGCCTGGGTGGAGGAGGCGCTGCGGGACTATGAGGAGGAAAAGGAGCCCCTGCGTCAGTTTGCTGAGCGGGTGGCGCATATGGCGCGGGAAAAGCAGGCGGAGGATAAGGAAGACGATATCACCGTCGTTGCGGTGCGGATCGTAAAGAAGGAACGCCGGGCCGCAGAAAAAAACAGAAGACGTCCCGGCGCCAAAAGTGCATAAGGGATGAAAAGCGGGAGGTTCACCACTGTGAACCTCCCGCTTTTTCGGCACAGAGAGCATCGCTCAGCGGAATAAAGGGCGGAATAAATCTTTTGGATGGATGGCAAAGACGTCGTGAATACGGAATAGAACCGCGGTGCTCAGGCTTTTGAGGAGGATGCCTTTTTCCAGCAGGCGGAGCTGATACAGACTGATGTCCAACCGGTCAGCCATTTGCTTTTGGGTATACCCATAGCTTTTCCGCAGGTAAAGGACGTTGTCCGTGAAAATTTTTATTTCGTTTCCTTTGTCCATACGAATTTCTCCTTTAAAAATACTTTAGGTAAAATAACACCTAAATTAAGTATAGGTGTTATTTTACCTAAAGTCAAGGGGTTATCTTTTAACATGTTATAATTACTCAAACGAAAAAGGGGGCTTTATCTATGAATGGCGTAGAAAGATTACGAGAGTTAAGAGAGGACAGAAAACTGCGTCAAAAGGATATAGCTAAACTGCTGCAAACCGATCAAAGTTATTATAGCAAATACGAAAGAGGAGAAAGACCTCTGCCCATTTGGCATTTGGTTACGCTTTGCCGTTTTTATAATGTGTCTGCCGACTACATTCTCGGTTTGCCCGATTTGCCCTATCCGAAGGATTGAGAAAATCAGGCGGCCGAAAACCGCCCCGCTGCGGGTGTGAATAGGTCGTGGGGCAGTGTCCGCATGGATAGGAAAGACTGTTTTTCGCGCCCCCCGCTTGACTGCTCGTGGCTGTCACGCCGCGGTTCAGGTTGGAGATGTTCTTACCGGCTGGCCGGCCTCGGGTTTGTGCACCCTATTGAAGCGCGATATTTATGGGGTATTCCGTTTGGAGTCTATCTGCCGGAGATAGGCCGGCCGACGCCGGAAGTATGTGCCCGCCGTTTGTGTCAGCGGAAAAACTTGTCTTTCCGCACTCCGGCCGCACGAGCAGAAACATATGTCCCCTCACAACTGGTTCGGCGCCGTCGGGGACGCCGTAAGGCGTGGCCCCGCTTGGCGCCGGGAACCGGGGCGTTTTGCGTCCTTTGACGCCCTGATCAAAGGACGTGGCCGCGTGCACCCGCATAAAATAGTGCTGTTTGTGATCTCGCGGCCAAACCGCGTCCAAAACCAGCGAAAATATGTCTGCCGATTAGTCGGCGGCACCTCCGTCCGGTATCTGGCCGCCAACCGCTTTTTGTACGCGAATGGTGTTTTTGGATGTGTTCCTTTTCAAAATGAGACAGCTGGCCGTGAGAAGACCTGTGGATTCGAGTGAAAGACCCGTTCGGGCGCGGCGGCGCTAAGCTGCTTTTTTTCGCCTTTTTCCGCTTTTTTCGCCTTTTGACTTGCTGAAGCCGATTCTGTATGATATAGACAAGGCCTTAAAATAACAGCAGAGGTGAAGAAAGTGGAGAGAAAAATGGAAAAGAAAATCCCCGTGTTTGTCAAGCGTTTGCTCATTATTGTTCCCTGTGCCATTGTGGCGCTGATTGTCATCATCAACTGTTTTGACATCGTGCCGGCAGGCTTCAAAGGGGTCAGGCTGACCATGGGAGCGGTCAACGACATCGTGCTCGACGAGGGACTGACATTCAAAATTCCTTTCGCACAGCAAATCGTACATGTGGACGCCCGGGTAAAAAAGTACACTTTAGAGGGGGAAACCTCCGCGAGCAAGGATATGCAGTCCATTACCACCAATGTGGCTCTGAACTATCGGGTGGACGGTGCCAATGTGGCGGAGCTGTATAAGAATTTGAGTCTCAATTACGAGGATACCATCATTGCGCCGGCCGTATCCGAATGCATCAAATCGGTCACTTCGCAGTACACAGCCGAGGAAGCGATCACCCGCCGCAGTGAGATTTCGTCACAGATGAAGGAAATGCTCAAGACGCGGCTGGAAGATAAATATATCTTTGTGGACAGCCTCAATATTACCGACCTGACATTCAGCGAGGCTTTCGATAAGGCCATCGAGGAAAAACAGGTGGCGGAGCAGAACGCATTGAAAGCGAAGTACGATCTGGAGCGTATCAAAACCGAGGCCGAGCAGGCGATCATTAAGGCCAAGGGCGAGGCGGAAGCCATGGAAATCAAAAACAAGGCTCTGACCGAAAGCATCATCGAACTGGAGTTTCTGGAAAAATGGGATGGAAAAATGCCCACCTACTATGGCGGAGATGCCGATTTACTCCTGTCGCTCACGCCGAATAAAGAAGAATAACGGGGCGTGATCCGGTAGGGAAAACGGGTGCAGCGTCCCTGTCTGACTAAAACACAATCCCCCCGGTTCATGTGAACTGCCCCAGGTTGTGCGGACAGTACAAAAAAGAGCCCTGGTAGGAAATATT
>ERZ824600.508-NODE-508-length-57960-cov-25.626716_pt1 | contig 57960 bp, 45 predicted proteins | sample MGYA00519933_ERZ824600 | MGnify/ENA primary metagenome ERZ824600 (study PRJEB31778, sample SAMEA3449178) | human gut metagenome | biome: human gut; feature: human-associated habitat; material: faeces | place: United Kingdom | collected 2010/2012 ...
ATTATCCAGCATTTGAGCAGTATATTTGTTAAAATAAACATCGTTCAATTTAACAATTTCTATTGATTTTGGAATCTGACCGTGTTTATATATTGTAATCATTTATTACCTCTCTAACTGCAAGACATCTTTTAAAATGGAACACTGATAAATTTGTCTTGCCTTATCTTCTGAAGAAAGCCTGTCTGTATCCAAACCGCAAATGTCGTCTGCTTGTCTGTTTTCCATTTCACAACAGCAATTCTAATGATTACGCCGCATCTATAGTTACTTGAATACCGAAAGAACATTTTTAGCAGTTATTAACCATATCATTTTTTATGTAAATCAAGTTCAGAGATCTGCTCAAAAATATCGCTGGTAAATTTGGATAGCGGATGATTGATAAAATCTTCTGCTTCATATTTACCGAAAATAAGTTCTTTAAGATATTTTTTATCATAGACTGCATCAGAATATGACCTACATATACTTTCTAATGCTTCATCATTAAAAATATACTTTTTCTCTATTATCTTGCGGGCTTCATCCGAATGAAGTTCATATAGTGCCTTTATTTTAAAGTCATTATTGTATGCATTAATGATGACTGCCTTGTTTTCATTTGAAGACTCTAACGTCTCCAAAGAAATGCTTATATCTTTATCCTCTCTGAGTATGTATGGAATAATGTTATCTGCCTTAAATCGTATTTCTTTGCTTTCAAATGATTCCTCATAAGGATACAATATTTTGTCTGGAGAAGATTTGCTCTTTCCAGTGTTACACAAAGCACACGAAGGAATAAGGTTATAAACTGAAATAGACAAATAGGGGAATAGTGATTTTGGAAAATAATGATCAAACTGTGGCCTGGATTTTAGTTTACCTTTTCTTACTGTAAAAGTATATTGCCTATTACAATAAGGGCAGACAGTCGCATTTATTATTTTTAATATGTCGTATGCTTCATCGGAATCACTGAATTTTTTATAAAAATAATGAAATCCCGGAAGTCTTTTCCCTTTCGGCCCATTTGCAATAATTAATTTTAGTTTGTCTTTTTTTATATTATTTTTAGAAACATCAGTTAAAATGGCACCTTCAAATTCGTCGATACACTCCTGCAATGATTGTTTCCCAAATATTAAAAAGAAGTTTAGGTCTATCTTTTTCAGAAGCTCTGCCGTATTATTGAACTTTTCGACATCTAAATAACTGGCTAATTTCTGGATTTTTTCAAAAATTTTATTATGTTCTATGAAAGCCATTAGTTTCTCTTCAATTTGCTGCTTTTGTGAATCTTTAAGATCAATTTTTATCATTTTAGGTTATCTCCCAAATTTACTTTTCAGTAGTCTCCTCATTTCATTTCTTATAATATCGTTCCCTATTTGATCTATAAAATATTGGTAATATGATTCTTCTTCCGTCAAATCACCCTCGTTCTTTAATTCGTCATAAACATCTAATATTTTTTTCTTAGCGAACTCACCTACCACACCATTCTCCATAAAAAAGGCGTCATTAAACAATGTATAAATATTTGCACCAAATGACTGATTGTGTTCTGAGCTGGCATCAATTATAGATGTTTTTTGATCGTTTGGCTTTTTTAGATAAATAATATTGTCACGAGGGAAATCTGACAATATTATAGGAGAATGAGAAGATACTATGATTTGAACAGGTGTTGTTTCAATGTTATTTATTGTTAAAATCAGTTGTTCTATTGTTCTTCTTTGCCATTCCGGGTGGGAATACAGATCTATCTCGTCTATAAGCATAAGCTTACTTTTGTATGTATTATGGTCGATCGACATAATACAATCTAATTTAGGAATAAGCACTAACCACGAGAACATATTCTGCATAGCTCGCTCTCCAGAACTCATTTCTAAATTTTGTATTCGTATATATCGCAATACATAGGATTTGCCGTCGATAAAAATCTCCTCTATAAAATTGTAAAATTTCGGATTAGCTTTATTTATCACTTTACAATACTTGCAAGCAAGATCGTCCGGATTATCTATAATATTTTCATAGGTATTGTATTCAGATAACACATCATCAATTTTCTTAATATCTTCTAAATAGGTGTTGTATTGAACGTACTTTTCTACTGCAGCTAAAAGTTGAGAGTACATATCCTCTTCAAAATTAATATCCGGAAGTACGAAACTGTCTTCATAATAAAATATCTCAAATAAAAGATTTAGATACAATACATTTGCTGGATTTTTTCGGCGTGATTGTTCAAGTGCCTCTTTATTGTATTTTTCAAAAAATATAAGGCTTTTATCATAGTATATTCTACTGGTTTGAAAATCCAAATGTGTCGTTGATTCATCATCAATTTTCCGTTTTGAGATATTAATTTTTTCTATATCATTATGATAAGTATCTTCGCAAAGCTTTAAGATGTTCTCAAAGCTAACATAAATCTCATCCTTGAAATTTCCAAGGTGCTCATCACAGTTGTTTTTTAGTAAATAATTATAGTATAAAACATCAAGAAGCTCCTGAAATGTTCTCTCGCTTTTCTGTGATTTTATTATAGATGCAAACCCTGGTGTATCAATGGTTGCTCTATCAAATTCTTTTATGCCAAACAATGAATCATAAAATCTACGAGCTACAAGATTTAATGATCTTGGATGCAAGTTGATATTATAAGTATTCTCAGATCGAGAATATCCTGAAAAATCTTCTCGCACATAAGTACTATTTGTAAGATATACTATCATTTGTTGACGCAAATTATTTATCATTACACTGTTTAATTCGGTATCTTTATTATTGTATATTATACATTTAGCATCAGGAAAATCTTTGCACATCAGCTCACTTCCAAGATTGTAATATACGAAAAATTCATCATTATCGCAGAAAACATATATTGATTTTTCTTTTTCATACAGGTTTTCCTCGAACCTCCCGTATCCCTCTTGTGCCAGCATTTTTGCAAGACAGCTATTGTAAGCAATATAAGATAATAGTGTGGTTTTGCCAGCACCATTTGACCCTATTAGTGCAGTGATATTTGAAATATTACCTTTTTGCATTATATTAATTGGAATATTCGTTTTGCAATAATTAAGAGTATGTGGTGTGCTTTTATTATCAACATGAAATTTATATAATGGTGAAAAATTCATCTCTTGACCAATAATGCAGCTTTTGCAGTTGTTTATCCATAAGTATAATAATTCCATGCTGTCCTCCCATATTCAAAAATCAATTTGTTAACTACTTCTTAGAGAAAGCTTTATTTTAATATCTTCTCAATCATGCAACAATGCTTCTTATTATCATCATAACTTATCCCCACAAGCAAAACCTCGCCCGAGTAGTTTTTCAAACAATCAGGATAATTCTTGTCCTTTATCTGCTGTATCGCTGACGAAATCAATCAATTCATTCATATCTTTTGATTCGCTGAGAAAATTCACCATATTTATATGAATAACATTATACTTGTTCAGATGCTTTTCAAAGCCAGTAGATTTCGCAATTTTTAGATTAGAAAACATCTTACGAGAATCGCAGCCGCGGCTGTAATAAGCAGTGAGCATATTTGCGGTCATTGATTTGCCGAAGCGCAAGGGCATAGAGATATTGATAAAGCGGTCTTCGGTATTGATATATTTATTGATACATTCTATTATCATACTTTTGTCAACGTATATATCCTGTTGCAAACATTGCTGAAAATTCGCATTATCAGGGTTAACGTAAATGCCCACACATTCTGCCTTCTTGAAAAATTCTGTTATTCTCATTATACCATTTTTCTGCGGGGAAAGCAAGCCAGATTGCACAAAAAACAAGCCACACCCCGTGCTGTCAAATCGGCACGAGGTGTGGCGTTTATTTTGATAATAATTTTGTTGTAGCTCTGTAAACTGGAATTTTCAGGTTAATGAATCCATACAATTGCTGTTGCATTGAGTATTTTTTTCACATCATCAGCACTGCATTTTTCACGTTCTGCAATTTCCTCGTATGATAAATATCTATTTAATTCTTTATCCATGTGCATTCTATAATCAATTATTTTATTTATAAATTCTTCTGTATACTCCATTAGATTGAAATATTCTCTCATTACTTTAATTCCCTCTCATTTTGGATTAAAATGATCTTTACAATTTCCGATTTATTTGCTTTTTGTTCCGCTGATAAAACTCTATTAAATCAACTTTCACTTCATTTGACAACATTGTTTTCTTTAAACAACGCCGAAAATCCGCATTATCAGGATTAACGTAAATGCCCATTTGTCCTGCCTCCTTGAAAATATTTGTTACTCCTATTATACCATTTTTCTGTTGGGAAAGCAAGGGTGGAAGAAAATCTGTCACAAAAAACCACGGCAGAAGACCCACCAATCTTCTGCCGTGGTTTACTAAATCCTCGCCATCGTCACGGATATTATCATCACTTGATCTTACCGCCGACCAATGATCTGCCCAGAAAGATTTTACAGTTAAATGCTGTAAGATCAATGCCATAGATCAACATTTATTAATACATTTTATGCTGTCAATCCCATTTCATATGTAATATCCTTGACACGTCCTGTTACTTTTACACTGTTTCTGGAAAATAACCATCGGCGTTCGGGGAAGGTCATTTTGACCATCTGACCGCCGACCGAGCCTACCTCACGGGCGGTAAGATCGCCGTTATAGCCCTGCTTGAGGTTTACGCCAACTTCGTTAGCCGCCTCCATCTTAAACTGTTCCAGAGTCTGTCTGCCTTCGGGAGTAGTAATGCCTTTCATGATGATTACTTCCTTTCAATAAAATATTTTGTATCGGGGTTGCAGTTATATTATCTGCGGTCAGATGGGGGATTATTAGTGGGAATTTTTGCTGAAAATGCCTATAAAAAAAACCTCCCCCTTGCAAACCACCCCCAAAAATGTTATAATATCTTCATAATATATCACCTGCTGCCATATGCGGCAGCAAAAAGCGAGGTTTTGTTTATGATGCTAAAAGAGATCGCCGCTGAAGCTGAGCGCGGCGAATATACTGAATTTGTATACGATACTACCTGCTTCGGCGAACCTGCTGAGGCTGAAAGCGCTGAGGACATCGCCGCGGGCATTGAACGCGCTATGGCGCTGGAGGCGCGGCCCGTTTTTCTCGAGGGGCTTGCCGCTAGGCTTACCGAGCTGGGTACGCCTTGCACCGCCGCCGATGAGAATATCATGCTCGCCGAGGTCAAGCGACGCTATAAAGATCTGCTAGGTATCCCCTGCCCGCGTACCGTGCTGGAATGGGTGCGCGGAACTACCCCCGGCGTCACCAATCGGCGGAACAATTACGACCTTTGCTGCGCCCTCGAGATGGACTTGCGGCAGACCGAGGATTTTTTCCAAAAGCACTTTCTCACCATACCTTTCAACATAAAAAGCCGTACCGACGCCGTTTTTATGTACACCCTTTACCATAAACTGCCCTACTCCGCCGCCGTCCGCCTGCTTGAAAGCTCGCAGGGCTTCGTGCCGCAGGAAAACGCCCACACCGCTACTTCGCAGATACTCTCCGCGATAATCACCACCGCCGACGAAGAGCAGTTCCTGCGCTACCTCTCGGCGCACTGCTACAATAACGAACAGCAGTTTCAGCTCGCAAAGCGGCTTATCAGAGAAGAGGTCGATATACTGCACTCCAGACTTATCGAATATGATTACGAACAGCGGCTTTCAAAGGAAAGGCTCGGCAGTTTGACTATCGAAACGCTGCTCGGCTACAAATATCAGACCGAAACTCGCCTCGACCGCCGCACTCTGCCCCGCCGATTTACCGAATCGCTGCCGAACGACGTTACCCTTGGCAGGATATTGAACGGCAATACCGCTTCCTACGACCTGCTCCGCAAGACGCTGATACTGCTAAAATTTTACAATTTCTACTACGAAGCAGACAACAGCGAGCCGAACGAGATAGCGGGGAATCTGCTCGACTTCTGCGACGAGCTTGACGCTACCCTTGATTCCTGCGGGTTTTCCAAGCTTTACGTCTGCCACCCATTCGACTGCCTGCTGATGTACTGCGCCAATTCAAACGAACCCATCAACGCGCTTTACAGCGTCATCAACAGCGGCAGAAAGTAAATTTAACACACAAAAAAACAGCAGTCTGCGTTTCGTTACAGACTGCTGTTCTTATTTTTATATGCCTATCTTTTCGCGCTTATCCGGCGAGATCTCTCTTCGCAGACCCATCTCGCCGTACTCCTCGTTCATGCGGTCGATCTCCGCCGCAAGCCCGCGGCAGCGCTCTAAGTCGCCCATCTCGAGGTAAATGTCTATCAAGATGTTTAGCAGCTCCGCCTTTTTGTCGATGTATGGCAGTGAGTCGGGGTGGCCGCCGCACATTTCCGCCGCTTCCTCTATCTTTTCCGCCGCCGAGTCAAGCTCGCCGTGGTAAAAACAGCAGTTCGCCGCGGGTATGTTTATGATGTCGATAAGCTCCAGCTCGGTCGAAAATACCTGCTTCGCTATCTGCTCGGCGCGGTCGATGAGCCGTCGCGTTTCCTCTAGGTCGGGGCGTATCAGCGTGAAATACCACGCCGCCGCCATGCAGTAGTAACAGCGGTTCTCGCTCGCCGCAGGCTCGCTCTCTATCAGCCCGCGCGCCCTGTCGAGCAGTTCAGCGGCTTCGTTTTCGCAATCCGGCATACTGCGTATCAGCACGCTCGCCAGCGATATACAGTACTGCGCCAGATACTTGCCCTTGCGCTCGTCCTGCGAAAGCTCCGCCTCAGCTATCGCCGCGTCTGCTGAAGCTATCATCTTTTCAAGCAGGGCTTCCTCCTCGGCGGTTTCCGTATAATACGCGCCGCCAAGCAGTGCGTCATAGTAAGATCCCGCCATGTTGTGGTACATCGCCGTGATGATATGCCGCGGGTGCTGCACGGCAAAACGCTCCGCTTCGCGCAAAATCGCCTTTATCTGCGCCGCGTTGCCCATGCCGACGTAAATATCCACCGCCTGCTGATGATATTCCATCACAGTAAGGTCGTCCGCCTGCCACTCCCAGCCGCGCACCGTTTCCGCGATAACTGGGTGCAGGCGCACTCTGCCGCCGTCGTAAAGCCAGCCGTTTGCCGCCAGCTTTTCCGCCGTTTTCGGCTGTATATCTGAGAAAAATCTGCCTATAAGCTCAGCCTCTATCCCCCTAACGTTCAGCAGGGCGAGCCGTTTCAGCGCCAAGCGCTCGGTCATGCTTACAGTGCCCGCGTCGAAAAGCGCCGAGATAATCGCCGAAAGGGTATCGCAGACCTCTTCGCCGTCCTTTATGTTGCCTATCTTTTCGTCTGAAAAGCGTGAAAAGCCGTTCTCGCGGATAAGCTCCAGCGCGGTGCGAACGTCAAGCCTGCCCGCCGCTATCTGCCGCGCGATAAGCTCGAGCACCAGCGTGTGCCCCTGTATCAGCCTTATCATTTCCTCAAAGCAGGCGCGTTCTTCACGCGAAAGCGGGTGACCCAGATTCAGCGCGGCGAGCTTTAGCAGGTCGGTATTATCGCGCAGGGCGGTGACTTCCATATGTGCAAAACTGTTTTTCGGCGGCTGATTTCTTGTCGCGATCATTGTTTCAAAACCGCAGTTGATAATGCGGCTGAGGTCTTTCGTGAGCCTATCGGTATAATTATCCAGCACAAAAAGCACACGCTTGCCGTCGCATATACGCCTAAAGGCAAGCAGTTTGCGCTCAAAATAATCGCTCGGCGGCTCGTCATCCTGCCGCGAGATGGTGCTGATCTGAAGCTGCATATCGTCGCAGAAAGTGTGGCGAAATTCGCCGTCATATTCAAGGTAGACTATCACCTCATAGCGCGCCCTGTACCGCGTGATGTAATTTTTCACCAGTGCAGATTTGCCGATACCGCCCACGCCTGTGATGTAGAGCACGGGGTTTGCCGAAAGGCTCTTTGCTATTTGCGAAAGCTCGGCATCCCTGCCGACGAAATCTGGCGAAACGGGCGGCAGAGATGGTATAACGCACTCTTTGCGCTCCAGCTCCTCTATTATCTCGCCGAGCAGGTCGGCCGCCATGCCGATGTTCTCAAAGCGGTTAGCGGCGGAGGAGCGCAGTGTGCCGCGGAAAAAGCGTGTGAATAGCGACTGTATATCGGGACGCTCGGTGTATTTCAGGCAGCTTCGGCGGCATTTATCGAACGGGTATTTTGAGAAGCCGCGGTGCTCCGCCGCCGCAGAATGTCTGCCGAAAAGTATGTAAAAAACTATCTCGCCCAAGGTGTAAATATCCGCCGCGAAGCCGAGCCTGCCCGCCGTCTGCATATTCAGTTGTTCGGGGGCGGCCCAATCGCGAGTATACGCAGCGCCCGCGCCGAGCTGAGAAAGTTCGCGAACGCTGTCGAAGTCGATAAATTCCACAAGCTGGGTGACGGTATCATCGGGCGAATTTTGCAATATAAAAATATTTTCAGGCTTTAGGTCAAGGCAGAGCATACCCGCCGCATGGTAGCCGCCGACAGTCTTCGCGATGGTGCGGCAGATGGCGATATACTGCGGCAGAGTGAGCGCGCCCGCGGCTATCAGCTTATCGAGCGCAGTACCGTTATAGCAGGCGACCTCGACATAAGCTGTGCCGTTCGCTTCAAAAATGCGGTTGACGGGCGGGGTCTGATTACCGAGCGCTGAGATCTGGCGTATGCGGTTCTGCGCCCTGCCCGCCGCAACAAAGCGCGCCTTGCCCTCAGCAAAAGCGGGGTCACTCTCAGCGAGGTCTGCGGGTGAATATTCTTTTAAAATGCACTTAGCCGCAAGCCCGCCGTTTTGACACTGAGCAAGATAAGCGGCGGCGTTAGCGCCCTTGCCGAGCAGTTCGAGTATGGTATACAGCCTGCCCTCAACCTCAAATCCACAGCCGATATTCAGCATATCGCCGACCTCCTTTCGATAGGGATTACCCTTAATATTATACAAGCATTTCGCGGCGGATATAAATTTCCATTCCGCGGGCGCTGACCATTGCCGCAAATAAGAAATCCCCTCAGACGAGCGCTCCGAAGGGACTTTGCAGGCACTCGCGGGGGAATGTCTGCGGTTGTTATTATTATACAGCATTGAGAGATGGTTGTCAAGAAAAGTGGCATAAAAACAGCAGTCCGCATTTTTAGTGCAGACTGCTGAGATTTTGTTATTTAGTTTTTACGCTCTTGACTGCGCTGTACTCGCTCCAGTAAGTCGCGCCGCCTACCTTGCGGTACGCTTTGACTTTGTACTTGTACGAAGTCTTGCCTTTAAGCTTCTTTTCCTTGAACGATGTGGTCTTGATCGTGCCGACAGACACCCATTTCTTGGCATTAGCGTCGTATCTCACCACTCTGTAACCGTTTGCGCCCGAAACAGCGTTCCAGTTTAGCCTTACCGCGCTCGTCGAAGCCGAGGTAGATTTTATCGCGGGCTGTGCGGGCTTCGTGGTGGTCGTCATCGTGTCGGAAGCCTCGCCCCAGTAGGTCTTGCCGCTCTGCTTCGCGTAAGCCTTGACCTTGTATTTGTAAGTCGTGCCCGACTTCAGACCCGTCTGCTTGAAGCTGAGGGTGGACGCCGAGACCGTCGCCGCTTTGCCCCATTTTTTGGTCTTTGCGTCATATGCATACACACGATAGCCCGCCGCGCCGTTGACCTTTTCCCAGTTGATCTTTACAGCCTTATCGGTGCAGGTGAATTTGGTAGTTTTCACCTTATCGACGGTTAGCTCGTCGGGGGTGTAGTTGTAGTGGATAGTCGCGTCCTTTATTCCCGCGTTTGTATCTATACTTTGTGAACCCTCGTTCTTGATCTTTTTCCAGTCACTTTTTGAGCCTTTGTAATATACGTCTTTAAGCTTTTTACAGCTGCTAAATGCAAGCGAGTCGATCTTTTTTATGTTCTTCGGAATTACTACATATGAAAGGCTAGAGCAGTTATAGAAAGCATTGCTTCCGATCTCTTCCATGCTGTCCGGCAAAACCAGATTTGTAAGACCAGAACAACTACGAAACGCCCGATCTCCAATGCTTGTTACGCTGTTTGGGATAGTTATACTTGTAAGACCATAGCACCAATAAAACGCACCATCTCCAATACTTGTTACTCCATTTGGAATAGTATATGCTGTTTCATTCTTGCCTATAGGATATTGCATTAACTCGTTTTTATCCTTATTAATTAATACTCCATCTTCTGATGTATAATTCTTATTGTTGGAACTAACAGTTATATTTTTCAAACTACTACAAGAATAAAACGCACAATTTCCAATGCTTGTTACGCTGTTTGGGATAGTTATACTTGTAAGACCAGAACAATAACGAAACGCACTAGCTCCAATGCTTGTTACGCTGTTTGGGATAGTTATACTTGTAAGACCAGAACAACTACTAAACGCACTATTTCCAATGCTTGTTACGCTGTCTGGGATGGTTATACTTGTAAGACCAGAACAATCACTAAACGCATAATCGCCAATACTAGTTACACTGTCTGGGATAGTTATACTTGTAAGACTTTTACAATTATAAAATGCGGAATTTCCAATGCTTGTTACGCTGTTTGGGATAGTTATACTTGTAAGACTTTTACAATTATAAAATGCGGAATTTCCAATGCTTGTTACGCTGTTTGGGATAGTTATACTTGTAAGACCAGAACACTTACAAAACGCATAATCTCCAATGCTTGTTACGCTGTTTGGAATAGTTACATTTGTAAGACCAGAACAACCATCAAATGCACAATTTCCAATGCTTGTTACGCTGTCTGGGATAGTTACACTTGTAAGACCAGAACAATCACTAAACGCATAATCTCCAATGCTTGTAACTTTCTTATCATTAATAGTACTTGGAATATTAATGATTTCATTATCACCGCTATAACCAGTTATCTCAACAGTTCCGTCATAAAAAACATTATACCGAAAGTCCTCGTCAGATTCTGCACCTGCTGAAACCGCAAATTTATCTGCTATGCAGACGCCGCTCTCCGCCGGCAGTGCCATTCCGCCGAACGCTATCGTCAGCGCTACAACGCCTGCTACAAATTTTTTCATAAAAATTCCTCCAATAATCCAAAAATCGAAGTCAAAAGCGCGCTTTTTTTGTGCTATGCCTACCTTTCTTAACATTTTATCAGAAATTCTTAACAACAACAATAATAAAAAACAAACATTTTATGAATGTTGCTGAGAATCAACAAGTTTTGAAAGAAATATTTCACTGGGATATTTAGTGCGGGGCGGGCAGATTCGGCTATGACCATCGCTTCTTAACTTCAAGATCCTTGCGGTCAATGTGTCAAGTTTTATTGACAAAATCACTTTTTGGAAAAAAGGATTATTATTCTATTTGATAAAAAAATAATCCCCCCTCAAAAAACCGGCAGCCAGTACACTTTCTCGTACCGACTGCCGGTTTTTTCATTTTATATTAGGGGATCTTCTATCACAAACTAGCGTCCGCCAACTTCTTCTGCACCCTCGTTGTAACTATTATATAGTACGCGTCGTCGGCTACTGACAGCGATTTTTCATCGATTGCGTTTATCTTGTCCATCCACTCGGTCTGCTGCGATACCATATCCATGTAATCATTCATCATTTCAAGCTGGTCGCCCTCGCCCGAATTGTACTTGTTCATAAACTCGATGTACTGGTCAAAGAATGCCTCGTAGCCGTCCATGACTTCCTTGAAGTCTGCCGATACCAGCGAGTAATCTCCACCCTCTATCGCCTTCTTTATGTCGTCAAGGCTCGGCTCGCTCTCTTTAGGCTCTTCCTCAGTTTTCTTCGTCTCTTTCTCGGTCTTTTTCGTTTCTTTCGTTGCCTTTGTTTCCTTCTCGGGCTTGCTCTCGGCGGGCACTTCCGTCTGCTTCATTTCCGCTTCGCTGTCCTTTAATTTGTCAACTATCGCGTCGAGGTCTATGTCGTCCGCTTCGCTCTCAGCCGCCGAGCTTGTTTCGCTTGAAACGTCTGCCGCTTTATCGCTGTCCTTGTCGCCGGTGATCTGCGTTATCACCAGCAGCAGTATATATACCACCCACGCCGCCGCGATTATTCCGTAGCGCACCTTGTTCGCCAGCTGCTTGTTTCTCAGCATCAGTATCGTCAGCGGTACGGGAAATATAAATATCCAGCCCAGCGCCCATAGCAGGGTCTTGTTGCGCTTGCTGCGCTCCGCTTTCTGCTCCTTTGCACGCGCGTATTTCTTGTCCTCGCGGTCGCTGATAAAGTTCAGCATCGACTCCATGTCGCCCTTGCGTTCGTTAACTATCTTGGTATTGTAAGTGTTGTGCTCTACATTGTAATTATTTACCGCTTTTGATACTACGAAAGTTTCTCCGCAGTAACGGCACACCGCTGTTTCCTGCTTCGGGTCTACCTCCAGCTCGCCGCCGCAGGCGGTGCACTTTGCGGGTACGAACTGCGTGCTGTTTTCCGTGCCAAATTTTTGTTCACTCATGTTAAAAATCTCCTCTGAATTTTATTTTTGGCTCAGCTTGGTTAAGCTGTATCTTTTGTGTGTCTATATTATATCACGCCCATACAGTCCATATAAAAACGGATTCCGTAGCAAAAAAATATCCCCCTGCCTTTTCCGCAGAGGGATATTTTACCTGATCACTCACACATAAGATTTTTTTCATAGTCCTCACAGGGCATTGGCTTTGCGTAATAAAAGCCTTGAGCCAAGTAACATTCCATTTGGTGTAAAAGCCTAGCTTGATCAAGCGTTTCCACGCCCTCAGCTATACATTCCATTCCCAGATCGTTCGACATTGTTATAATATGGCGCAGTATTTTCTCACGTTTAGAGTGCTCATTGCTGTCTTCAGGTATAAAGCTCTTATCGATCTTCAGTACGCCCCAAGGAAGCTCAGTTATCAGCTTCAGCGAAGAAAAGCCCGTACCAAAATCATCGACCGCAGTGCTTACGTTGCTTTCATGCAGACCATTAACGATGTTTTTAAGCTCATCAAAATCAACATCTGCACTGGTTTCAGTAAGTTCTATCTCTAAATATTCATGTGGAACACCGTGGCGGTCGATTATGCCGAGTATATTTTCCAGCAGCATTTCGTTGCCTAAATGCATACGAGAGAGGTTAACAGAAACTTTTACGACTTTCCTTCCCTCGTCCAGCCAGCGACGTATATCACAGCAAACATGTTCCAGCATATAGAAATCCAACACACATATAGAAGAGCTGCGCTCCAGCACAGGAATAAACTGCATAGGCGGAACTATGCTGCCGTTTCTGACCCATCGGCAAAGCGCCTCTGCGCCTATTATTTTTCCGTCTTCTATACGCACCTTTGGCTGATAATATACCTTAAATTCCTCATTTTTAATGGCTTCGGGAAATATATTTTCTATTTCCTTCATACGTTTTTTTTGCTCAGCCATCTTTGGGTCATAAAAAGCATACGGCTTTTTATAAACAGTACGCGCCATCTGAATAGTTTCGCTTATTCTGTCCATAACATCAGTCGGCTTTCTCACGTCCTCGGTTATGGTGCAGTATCCCGCTGTTGCGGAAACGTTTACTTCTATACCATTCAGCTTCACTTTTTTGCCTAGCAAATACTCCACAACAGTATCGAGGTCAGCTTTTTCATATAGCATAACGAAATTATCTCCGCCAACACGACATATACATTTATCGCCCTTCACAGATCTTTCAAGCCCTCTGATATAAGAGCGCATTATATCATCAGCTACACGACGGCTAAAAAACTCATTTACCAAAGAAAAGCGCTTTAGATTAAAATATACCGCACCGTATTTATCGAGCTTGCCTTCTGCCATCACTCTGCCGATATATTCAAAAAAATATGGCAGCAGGTAGATCTCTAACGTCTCATCTATCCTGCCTTTTTCTTCAGCAAGTTTCATTATGTATCCTCGTTCGCTATGCATAGCCACCTGTTTTTCAAGTGCCCGTATCTGCTCTAATTCCTGTTCGCTCCAATCAGGTTCACCAAATGAGGGCAGTATATTATAGTGCGCCACGCTGCCATCATAAATAGTTTCATCTATCTTAAGTGCACGCTTTCTGTCTGCTGTTCCTTTGAAATAGTAGAAAAAAGGCTGCATGAGCGGTTTGTGGGAAGAGCTGTTGGCGCTGTCCACAGTCACCTCAAAAGCAGCTATGCGCAAAAATTCACAAAGCGGCACGATAGATCTTTTTATCTCAGGATCTCTGAAAGTTCTTATCTTGCCGCAAGTATTAGAAAACTCATTCATCAGCGTTACATATCTTGCATAATCAAAGTCCATTTTTTCATATCCTTATTTTTGTAGTACGGGTCATTGCTGTAAATATTTACATCTTTCTAAAATGTATTATACCACATATTTTCTCATATTTCAAGTGTTAATTCTTAAATACAAGGTTTTTATTATGTTATGATCAGTTTTCAGATGCTCATTCACAAAAAGTTATCATTTACGCTGCTATATCGAGTCAGCAAACAAAAAAAGCGCTGCCGCCGTGAACTAAAGCATATCCCGCAAATTTAAGGCAATACCGCACAACTATTGTGTGCAGATTGCGTCGTCAGATTTTTCGTCAGATTGCCTAAAGCCGACGACGCTTAACTCGCGTTAAGCTAGGAGGTTTTGGGTGATATGACGGAAAATTGTTTTGGCTTCGCAAAAACGCAAGCAAGATGTGCACAAAGCCGCTAGGCGGTAGTTGTGCGGTGTTGCCTTAAATACAGTAAGAAAAGACCTCTGTTCGCTGAAACATGGGTCTTTTTCCTTAATTATCGTACTTATTTTCAAACACCTGATAATCCTCGGCGGGGTCGGGCTCGAATGAGAAAATATCCTCCACCGCCGCGCCGAAAACTTTCGCTATATCCATCGCCAGTTTCAGCGAGGGGTTGTACTGCCCTTTTTCCAGTCGGATTATCGTTTCGCGCCGCACGCCTACCTTTTCGGCAAGCTCACCCTGCTTCATATTCAGCCGCGCGCGGTACTCTTTCAGTTTCGTTTTTAGCTGCGGCATCACTCGTCACCCGCGCTCTTTTCGTCATCGTCATAATCGTCACAATCATCGCCCGCCGCCGTGCGGTCGTAGTAGATGAAAAAGCCGCTCTCGAGCGAAAAATATCCGCTGAAAATTATGAACCATATGCTGTTCATCAACTCGTTGTCAAAATGTATCGTGATACTGCCCTTCCAGAACATAGAAAGCATCAGCACCGCGCCAAGTATCAGCCAAAACACCAGCCCTATCTTCTCGTGCGCTTTCACCATGTTCTCGCGCGAAAGCTCGTCCTCTTTTTCTATAGGGCGCTTTTTGATAAGCGACATAAACGCCCAGCGCACCAACAGCACCAGCGAAATGATTATCAGCGCGTAATTCAGCGCACGCAGACCCGCGCCGCCGCTGACCTTTACATGGTCGAATATCAGCGTGAGCACCTCCATCACGAATAAGCTCGCCATGCCCGCCAGCCGCGCCTTGTGATAATCGCAGAGGGTGATGGGTTTTGTTGTCTTTTCTTTCTTTATATTCTCGTTCATAGCTTTATCCATTTCCTTTCGTCCGGTCTTGTAAAGTGACTTATTCATCACCTCATGTGACAATAATATCACTAATTTTGCTGATTGTCAATAGCCAAAGTGACAAATCTATCACTTTTGTATACCTGCACAATTTCGCCGACTCTTCGTGATGTATTTTATACAAAAAAACAGACGCCTGCCGAAAATGCAAACGTCTGCCGAAATATTGCCATTAAAAATCACAGCGCCTCGCGGTATATCTGCTCTACCTCTTCGCGGCTGAACGTCACGGGCGCGTTTTTGAGGTTGCCTATCGAGATCTTCATGCAGTTTTCCGTCATCCAAGGCACGTCCTCCGCCGTGATGCCGAGGTCGCCGAGCTTCACGCTCAAGTCTATCGCTTTTAGGAAGCGGCGTATGCTGTCGGCGCAGTCCTCCGCTCCGCTGCCGCCAAGCAGTACCGACACCCGCGCGAATTTTTCGGGGTCGGCGGTGGCAAGCCGCTCGACTATCGGCGGGGTAAGCGCCGCAAGTCCCCTGCCGTGGACGATGTTTTTCAGACCCGAAGCGGGGTGCTCCATACCGTGCGCCGCCGAAACGCCCGCCGCGCCGATCACCATTCCGCCCAGCGTTGCCGCCAAGCTTACGGCTTCCCATTCCGCCGCGCCGCCCTCGCCGGACACAAGCTTCGGCAGATCAACCGCCAAAAGCTGCATACCCAGCAGCGCCTGCGCGTCGGTGATGGGGTTCGCCTTTTTCGAGGTATATGCCTCGAGCGAATGTGTGAAAGCGTCGAAGCCGACGGATGAAAGCACGCTTTTCGGCATAGTAGTCATGACGTCGGGGTCGATGACGGAAACGCGCGGCATCACCTGCATGGTGTAAAGCGCTTTTTTGTCCTTTGTTTCGGGGTTGGTCAGCACGGCAATCTGATTGCCCTCGCTGCCCGTGCCGCAGGTGGTAGGCAGCAGCACTATCGGCAGTGCGCCCGCGCCCTGCTTTTTGCCGAAAATGTAGTCGGAAACATCGCCCGCGTTCACGGTGCAGAAAGCGATAGCCTTAGCTGCGTCCATTATCGAGCCGCCGCCCACGCCGAGGATAACTCCGCAGCCCTCAGCCTTAGCCAGCTCTACGCCCTCGTAAACGGTGGTAGTAAGCGGGTTTTGCGTAACTTTGTCGAAAACCGCAGCGCCCAGCCCCGCCGCTTTGAGCGAAACGAGCACCCTGTCCAGCAGACCCGAGCGCTTAGTGCTGCCCGTGCCCGTTACCACAAGCACCTTTTCGCCGCCTATCTCTTTGCAAATATCGCCTATCTTATCCGCCAAGCCCCTGCCGAAACGCAGGTCGGCGGGCATATGATAACTGAAATCCATAGTAAAAGCCCTCCACTTTAAACCGTTTAAACCGAAAGAGAGCGAACTAACGCCCTCTTTGCAGTTTCATATTTTAATATACCATCACTTCTCGAGCGACTTTACAGCTTCCGCGATTATCTCGGCAGCCTTGTCGCATTCCTTTTCGGTGAGTATCAGCGGGGGCACCATGCGGATAACGCTGGAGCCGATAGCTGTGATGATGAGCTTTCTGTCGAAGCAGGCGTGCTTTACGTCCACCGCGTTGAAGCCTTCCTCAAACTCTACGCCTACCATAAGGCCCAGTCCGCGAACTTCTTTGACGTGCGGCACAAGCTCTCTCAGCTTGTCCATAAAGTAAGCGCCCATCTTCTTAGCGTTGCCCGCAAGATCTCTGTCTAGCAGCTCGCCTATCTGTGCGAGCGAAGCCGCGCAGGCTACGGGGTTTCCGCTGTATGTGCTGCCGTGCGAACCGCTGGTAAAGCTCTTCGCGACCTCTTCCTTAGCGCAGATAGCACCGATGGGAAGTCCGCCGCCCATCGCTTTCGCCATAGAAACGATGTCGGGCTTGATGCCGTAATTCATGTAAGCCATTACCTCGCCCGTTCTGCACCAGCCGGTCTGAACTTCGTCGAGGCAGAGGAGAAGTCCCTTTTCATCGCAGAGCTTTCTCAGTCCAGTCAGAAACTCCTTAGTAGCGGGGTTTACGCCGCCCTCGCCCTGTACTGGCTCTACCATGACGGCGATGGTGTTTTCGGTGATGGCGTCCTCAAAGGCTTTCAAATTATTATATTCAGCATACTTGAAGCCGGGGGTCATAGAGCCGAAGCCCTGCTGTATAGCGGTATCGGGCTGACCGGTAGCCGACATCGAGCCGAAGCTTCTGCCGTGGAAGCCCATCTTAGCGGTGATGATCTCATACTTATTCGGGCCGTAGTGGTCGATACCGTACTTTCTCGCCAGCTTTATCATAGCCTCGTTCGCCTCAGTACCCGAGTTCTGGAAGTAGATCTTATCCATGCCGATGGTGTCGCAGATCTTTTTAGCCAGCAGCGCCTGCGGAATGGTGTAGGGGTAGTTGAATGTGTGGATAAGGTCTGCCGCCTGCGACTGTATAGCCGCGATGACCTTTTCGTTGCAGTTGCCCGCGCTGTTTACCGCGATGCCTGCGTAAAAGTCGAGGTAAGCGTTGCCCTTTTCATCGTAGATGTACATACCCTTAGCCGTTTCCGCAATGAAATCGAAACGCTCGTAGGTCTCTATCATATACTTGTTTACCAGCCCTTTAAGCTCCTCTGCGGTAAGTCCTGTGTCTTTCAGTTTCATGGTGAATACCCTCCCAAAAATTAAAATTATAGTTTTTCTATGCCCAGATAATTCATCTTTATCTTGACATAATCTTCAATAAGCTGAACGCACTGCTCTATGCCTACCTTTTCGCTGTTTAGCGTAAGGTCGTAGTTGATGGGGTTCGTCCAGTAGTTGCCCTTGGTGTAATATTTGTAATAATTCGCGCGGTACTTATCGGTAGTTACGATGTTCTTTTCCGCCACCGCTTCGTTTACCTGCATATGCTCCATCGTGCGCTTTAGGCAAAAGTCGCGCGGCGCTTCGATGTACAGGCTTATTACGTTATCCCTGCCGCGGAGTATCCAGTCGGCGCATTTGCCGACTATCACGCAGGACTGCGTTTCCGCCAGGTCTAGGATTATCTTTTTTTGATATTCAAAAAGCGCGTCGTCGGAAACGAACTTGCCTTTTGTGATGTAGCTGCGCGCCCTAGGCAGACCTTTCATGAATGCCGAAAAGCCGCCCTTTTCGCGTATCTTCTCGTTCACCTCGTTGAAAAGCTCCTGATCCAGACCGCTAAGCTGCGAGGCGAGCGTTAAGATGCGGTTCTCGTAGCAGGAGATACCGAGGTCTTTCGCCACGCGCGAGGCTATCTCTTTACCGCCGCTGCCGAAGCCGCGGGCTACTGTGATAACGATATTGTTCATGCGCCAGCCGCCTCCTTGCCATTGCCGTCAGAGCTATCCGAGCCGTCGCCCTCTAGGAAGCGTGAGAGAAATTCTCTCGTTCTCGGGTTCTTCGGGTGGTAGAAAAGCTCCTGCGGGGGCGCGTCTTCTACGATGTAGCCTTTATCCATAAATATCGTGCGGGTGGAAACATCTCTTGCGAAAGCCATCTCGTGCGTTACGATTATCATGGTAAGTCCCGTCTGCGCCAGCTCTTTCATTACGTTGAGCACGCCGCCGACCATCTCTGGGTCGAGCGCGGAGGTAGGCTCGTCGAAAAGCAGCACTTCGGGATTCATGCAGAGCGCACGCGCTATCGCAACGCGCTGTTTCTGACCGCCCGAAAGCTGAGCAGGGTAAGCGTTGATGTAAGGCGCCATGCCTACTGCTTTCAAGTGCTTTATCGCGCGCTCGCGGGCTTCCTCTTTCGACTCATGCAGCACCGAAGTTACGGCTATCATGCAGTTTTTCAGCACCGTCATGTTGTTGAAGAGGTTGAAGGACTGGAAAACCATGCCCACCTTTGAGCGATAGCTGTTTATATCGCGCTGTTTATCGGCGACTACGCAGCCGTTGAAATATATCTTTCCGTCAGTCTGCCGCTCGAGCTTGTTGATGCAGCGCAGCAGTGTAGATTTTCCTGAACCGGAAGAGCCTACTATGCAGATGACTTCGCCCTTGCCCACGGTAAAATCTATCTTTCTCAGCACCTGATGATCTCCGAAAGATTTGCTCAGGTCCTCTATCGCTATTACTTTATCGTTATATTTTGTTTCAGCCATTTCAGATCCCTCCAGTTACATTTTCTCTTCGATGTATTCGGTAGCGAGAACGTAGTCGCTCTTGTTGCCCAGCTTCTTCTCCAGCGCCATAAATACTCTGTTGAATATGAAGCAGAGAACGAAGTAGATGACGGCGATAACGAGGTAAGCCTCGAAATACTTGTAGTAAGTACCGCCCGCCGTCTTTGCAACGAGGAACAGCTCCGATACGCCGATGACGTTCAGTACCGAGGTCATCTTGAGGTTTGTAAGGAAGGTGTTTACCATTTCGGGAACTACGTTCTTGAAAGCCTGCGGCAAAACTACCAGCAGCATAGTCTTCATAGGCGACATGCCCAGCGACCAAGCGCCCTCTTTCTGGCCCTTGTCCACCGAATTGATACCGCCGCGCACCGTTTCAGCCATGTAAGCGCCGGTATTGAGAACGGTAACGATTATACCCGCAAGCACGGGGGTTATGTTTACCTCCGCTTTCAGCAGACCGTAATAAACTATCATGCCCTGTACTATCATAGGCGTGCCGCGGAATATCTCGACATACACAAGGCAGATGATCTTTAGCAGGCGCATAAGTATGCGCTTTATGATATTGTCATCTTTGTTTATCTTAATATCCTGTACTATGCCCACGAGGTAGCCAACGATGAAGCCGACCAGCGTGCCGACTATTGAAATGTAAAGCGTTATCCACAAGCCTTGCAGGAACATATCCTTGTATTCAAGAGCTATATACACGATCCACTCGATCATGTTGGTAGGATCTTTGAAATTCATAACATTTCCCCTTTTCTCAGTTTATAAATTATAGATAGATATTTTGCCCTTACGGCTCAGAATGACCGCATTTCATCAGTCATTCCAAGTTTTCAGGTATTGTATTCTTATCAGTCAGAGATCTGATTTAGTTAGCCGCAGGCTGCGAAGATATTGCAGTTTCCATTAGCTCGTCCATCTTTGCCTTGTCATTCCACTCCAGCTTATCCATAGCTCCCTGTATCTTGTCGCGAAGCTCGGTATCGTCCTTTCTGGTAGCTATGCAGACGTTAGTCATTTCCTGGTCGTTCTGGAAAGCGTCGTTTTCGTCAAGTCTGACGAGTTTGAGATCCTTGTTGGTCAGCAGCGCCGACTCAGCGGTAGGAACGTCGATAACGGCTACGTCCGCAACGTTGTTTGAGATCGCGAGGAATACCTCTGCGGTAGTTTCGTAGTTAGAGCCGAGCTTTGCGTCGGGAACCTGATCGAGCAGGTCTACCCAGCCGGTGCCGAGCTGCGTGGTAACGGTAACGTTCTTGCCTTTCAGCTGCGAAAGTCCCGTAACGTTCGCAAGGTCTGAGTCAGCCTTTACTACTATGCAGTTATCTCTGTAATAGTAAGGTTCGGTGAAAGCGTAAGATTTTTCGCGCTTAGCGGTTCTGCCCATTCCTGCGATGATGCAGTCATATTCGCCCGAATCCATGCTGAGGCCTATTGAATCCCACTCTACTTTATGTATCTCGAGTTCCATATCCAGCTCATCGGCGATCTTCTGCGCTACCATTACGTCGTAGCCGTAAGCGTAGCTGCCGTCCTGATTGTATATCGGTACAGCCTTGCCGCCGTCGGGGGTGTCCTCGGTTTTCTGCGTCCAGTTAAAAGGTGCGTATGCGCATTCCATACCTACTCTGAGAACCTTTCCGTCAGCCGCCGCCTTAGACGAATCTCCATCGCTGCCGCCGCAGGAAGATAACATTCCCATGCAAAGACAACCGGCTGTGATCGCTGCGAGTACCCTTTTAAAACTTCTTTTCATTTTTGACCACTCCTTATAGAATTGAGATATTTTCGTCTGCTTGCTTCACGATGCTTTTCTTCATCAAAAGGCTTTTTTTCGCTGCAGCCGGTGACCTTTTGAAATGCGTTTTCCCCATCGCTCACTATTCAGACTATAATTAAAAGCGTCCTCTCCGCGCGGTCTGCTTCAAGCTTATCGCTCAGACCTGCCTGCGGAAATGACGCCTTTGTCAACTCGTTTGGTTTTGCTTTTAGTTTCGCCCATCTGCCAACTAAAAAAAAACGCCGCTTCTCCGCCGACCCTTTTCAGAGCCTTTATGCGGAAAGCGACGCCATTGTCGGTAATGATATTTAATTATCCCCATAAAAGAAAAATCGCCGCCCATGCCTGATTATCCAAACATTCGAGCGACTTCTTTGTCGGAAATTTATTATCAGCTTTCTGAGGTGTTGTCCTCTTTAGCTTGATTTAATTATATCACCATATGTCGAAAAATGCAAGGGTTTTGAGCAAAAAAAATAAATTTTGGCTGATTAAACAACAATTCATCGGCTTCAAAAAAGCGCTGTAGTAAAATCTGTACAATCATTGTAAATTTTCTTTTATGATATGTTAACTGAAATTAACATTCTTTTTTCCAAATTGTTTCACGCAGTTTTCACAAAACAAAAAAAGCTGCGGAAAGAGTTTTTGGTACTCTTCCCGCAGCGAAAATATATTCTGAAAATTACTTAGTAAGGTTCCAGATGTTCTTAGCGTATTCGTCAACAGCTCTGTCAGCGGAGAATATGCCTGCGCCTGCGATGTTCATAAGGCTCATCTTAGCCCACTTCTCAGTGTCAGAGTAGCTCTCGCTCGCTCTTCTCTGCGCGTCCTGATAGGAAGCGAAGTCTGCGAACGCCATGTAGGTGTCAGTAGTCTTGAGCGAATTTGCTATCTCATTGAACTGCTCGCCGTTTATGCCGGAAACGAGTCTGTCAACAGCGGCTCTCAGCACGCCGTTAGAGTTGTAAACGTCGATAGGCTTGTAATTCGGCTTAGCAGCCTCTACCTCGTCAACATTCATGCCGAAGAGGAGGATATTCTCGTCGCCTACCTGCTCGTGTATCTCTACGTTAGCTCCGTCGAGAGTACCGAGGGTGATAGCGCCGTTTATCATAAGCTTCATGTTGCCGGTACCCGAAGCCTCAGTACCTGCGAGCGAGATCTGCTCGGAGATATTGGCGGCGGGCATGAGTATCTCAGAGAGGGATACGCAGTAGTCTTCCATGAAGATAACGTTCAGCTTCTTATTCAGCTTAGGATCTTTTCTCAGCTCCTGCGAGATGTTCCAGATCAGCTTGATTATCTGCTTAGCCATGTAGTATCCGGGGGCAGCCTTAGCCGCGAAGATGTAGGTCTTGGGCACGAAGGGTGCGTCGGGGTTGGCCTTGAGGTAATTGTACTCAGCGATGATGTTGAGGGCGTTGAGCTGCTGGCGCTTGTACTCGTGCAGGCGCTTTACCTGTACGTCGAAGATAGAGTCGGTATTGAGGGCAGCGCCGTACTGGTTCTTTACATACTTAGCGAAGCGCTCTTTGTTTTCCTTCTTTATCTTGGTCAGCTTTTCGAGTACTGCCTTATCGTCGGCGAATGCCTTGAACTTGCTCAGCTCGGAAGCGTCCTTGAGGAAACCGTCGCCTATGCAGTCCTTGAGCAGCGAGGTAAGACCCTCGTTCGACTGATACAGCCATCTTCTGTAAGCGATACCGTTGGTAACGTTGGTGAACTTTTCGGGAGTGTACTGGTACTCGTCCTTGAAAGTTTCCTTCTTGATTATCTCAGAGTGTATCTTAGCAACGCCGTTTACATGGTGCGAAGCGTGTACGCAGAGGGTAGCCATCTTTACCATGTTGTTTTCGATGATGGACATATGAGTGACCTTGCCCTCGTCATGATACATATCCCAAAGTTTCTTGCAGTATCTCTCGTTTATCTCTACGATGATGGAGAAGATTCTCGGTGTAACGCTCTTGAGCAGGTTGCAGTCCCATTTTTCGAGAGCTTCGGGCATTACGGTGTGGTTGGTGTAAGCAAAGGTGTGAGTAACGATGTCCCAAGCCTTGTCCCAGTCGTAGCCGCAGTCGTCGAGCAGTATTCTCATCAGCTCGGGGATAGCGAGGGTGGGGTGAGTATCGTTGATGTGGATAGCTACCTTATCGGCAAGGTTATCCATAGTGCCGTAAACGTTCATATGAGTGTTTACAATATCGCCTACGGAAGCTGCTACGAGGAAATACTGCTGGCGCAGACGCAGCGACTTGCCCTCAGCGTGGTTATCGTTAGGATAAAGCACCTTAGTGATAGCCTGCGACATGATATTTCTGCCAAGAGCCTTAGAATAATCGCCCTTGTTGAACATAGCCATATCAAAAGAGGGAACTTCCGCTTTCCAAAGGCGCAGCTTAGAAACAGCCTCGCTGTCGTAGCCCGAAACGAACATATCGTAAGGTACTGCGAGTACAGAGGTGTAGTTTTCCAGCTCTACGCAGTGGAAATTGTTATCCCAGTATTCTTTAAGGTTGCCGTCGAACTTAACTTCGATAGCGGCGCTGGGCACGGGAACGAGCATAGCGGATCCGCCGGGCAGCCAGTTATCGGGCAGCTCGGTCTGCCAGCCGTCTTCCAGCTTCTGCTTAAAGATGCCGTATTCGTAAAGAATGGAGTAGCCGGTAGCGTGGTAGCCGTCGGCAGCCAGCGCGTCGAGGTAGCAGGCAGCAAGTCTTCCCAGACCGCCGTTGCCCAGACCTGCGTCAGGCTCCATTTCGTAAATGCCGTTTATAGAAATGCCGAAGTCCTTGAGCATAGCGACTGTTTCGTCTACCATCTCAAGGTTGTAGATGCTGGTCTTGAGGCTTCTGCCCATCAGGAACTCCATCGAAAGGTAGTAGATCTTCTTCTTACCCTCAGATCTGTTTTTAACTGTAAAGTGGCGGCGCTTAGCCTTTAAGATACCTACTACTATTTTGGTAAGAGCCTCGTATACCTGCTGGTCGGAAGCTTCTTCGGGAGTCGTCTGGAAGTCGTCGTGAAGTACCTGAACGAATTTCTGTTTCAGCTCTTCTTTAGAGATCGTTTTCGGCTCCGGTGCTTTAACTGCTTTAGCCATATCATTTCCTCCTATATTTCCTTTCGCATCGGCAGCGTTCAACTTCATACAAAAAAGCCATAGATAGCTCTTGTGAAAACGTTTGACCGATACATTTATTTTATCATACCACATTTTGCCCGCAATTTCATCAACAAAACGTGAATTGATTACATATTTTGCGCGCGATTTCGTCCATGAAAACCCGTGCATAATGCCCCATATACTATTATATGTCTAAACTGCACATATGTCAAGTGGCAAGTTTGTTAAAAGTGCCTATCAAAATAAATCTTTGGAGAATTTCACTATTCCTAATCAGTACGCCGCCGCAAATTAGTCAAATAAAGCAAAAAAAGAACGGGCGGCTTTTTCGCCGTCCGTTCGTGGAGATCATATATATTTTGCGGAGAAGCCGCTATGCCTTACTCTGCCTTAACGATAAGCTTATCGTCCTGCGCGTCTATCAGCACCAGCTTAATTCCGCTCTCGCCCTTTTCTACCATTATCTCGGCGAGGGGGTCTTCCACCTCTTCGCGAATGACCTTGCGTATATCTCTTCCGCCGAGCTTTTTGCCGTAAGCCTTTTTCGCGATGAGCGCGGTCGCCGCGGGCTTGTATGCAAGCGATATTCCCTGCTCTTCAAGCGGCTCGCGCATCTCGTCCAGCATCAGGGCGGCTATCTTGCCGTAGTCCTCCTCCGTAAGCGGGTTGAAAACTACCACCTCGTCCACTCTGCCGAGGAACTCGGGGCGCAGGAACTCGCCCAGCGCTTTCATAGCCTTGTCCTTAGAGATCTCAGCCTGCGTTTTGTTAAAGCCAACGCCCGTATCTCTGTCAGTAGAACCGGCGTTAGACGTCATTACTATAACTGTATTTTGGAACGAAACAGGTCTGCCCTGCGAATCGTGTATCTGTCCCTCGTCCAATATTTGAAGAAGAATGTTCATAACGTCGGGGTGCGCTTTCTCTATCTCGTCGAAAAGCACTACCGAATACGGGCGGCGGCGAACCTTTTCAGTTAGCTGACCCGCCTCGTCAAAGCCGACGTAGCCGGGAGGTGAACCGATGAGCTTGCTCACCGAGTGCTTCTCCATGTACTCCGACATATCTACCCTTATCAGCGGCTCGTTTTCGTCAAAGAGCGTTTCGCCCAGCACCTTTACAAGCTCGGTCTTGCCGACGCCGGTAGGGCCTACAAATATGAACGAGGCGGGGCGTATGCGCTTAGAAAGATGTATGCGGCTGCGGCGGATAGCTGCGCTGACCGCCTTTATGGCTTCCTCCTGACCGATAACGCGCGCCGAAAGTATCTCGGGCAGGCTGCGTATCTTCTCAAACTCGGTAGCCTCGATCTTGCTGGCGGGTATGCCCGTCCAAACTTCTATCACCTGCGCGAGGTCTTTTTCCGTTACCTGCGCGGCGTCCGCTTGCGGCTTCAGCTCTTCCAGACGGTTTGAAATGCGCATCTGGTTCATCTTCAGCTCGGCGATCTTTTCGTAATCGGGATTTTCTTCCTTTTCGCTGCTGCTTTCGGCTTCCTCTACCGCGAGGTCTGCCGCCGCCGACTCGTCCGTCAGCTTTTCAAACTCCTCCAGCGCGCTGTTTCGGGTGGAGGCATATGCGCAGGCTTCGTCCAGAAGGTCTATCGCCTTATCGGGCAAATATCTGTCGGTAATATAGCGCTCAGAAAGCTGCACGCACTCGCGGATCATCGCATCCGAAACGTGTATCTTGTGGTGCGCTTCGTAATATTTCTTTATGCCCTCGAGCATACGGCAGGCGTCGGCTATCGTCGGTTCGTTGACCGTTACGGGCTGAAAACGTCGCTCGAGCGCCGCGTCTTTCTCGATGTACTTGCGGTACTCGCTGAAAGTAGTCGCGCCGATGACCTGTACCTCGCCGCGTGAAAGCGCAGGCTTTAGGATATTTGAAGCGCTCATGCTGCCCTCAGAGTCGCCCGTACCGACTATTGAATGTACCTCGTCGATGAAAAGTATAACGTTGCCCAGCCGCTTGACTTCCTCGATAAGCCCTTTCATACGGCTCTCGAACTGTCCGCGGAACTGCGTGCCCGCTACCAGCGCAGCCATGTCGAGCAGGTAAACGGTCTTGTCGTGCAGACGGTAAGGCACGTCGCCCGAACTGATGCGCTGGGCTATGCCCTCGGCTATCGCGGTCTTGCCAACGCCCGGCTCGCCTATCAGGCAGGGGTTGTTTTTCTGGCGGCGCGAGAGTATTTGAATAACGCGGTCGATCTCGCGCTCGCGCCCGATAACGTTATCCATGTCGCCGCTGGCAGCCTTTTCCGAGAGGTTGGTGCAGTAGGTGTTGAGGTATTTCAGCTTTGGCTTCGGCTTATCCTTTGCGGGCTTTTTGGAGAACGACTCCGACTGGGCAGGCTCGCCATCGGGGGTCTGAGCGGGGGGCATAGCCGCGCCGCCGAAGAGTTTTTCGACGTTGCCCATCAGGTTTCCGAAAAGCTCGGGGAGGGTGCTGCTGCCGCCGTTTTCAAAAGACTCGCCTTCGTCGAAGAGATCGCTGGTAGCGTTAGCCATTTCCTCCAGATCCTCATCGCTGATACCCATTCTTTTGATGTATTCATCGACCTGCGGGATACCCGCTTCTTTGGCGCAGACGATGCAGAGGCCTTTACCGAGGCCGTTGCCGCCGTCGTTGTGGTCGTGAGCGCCCATTTGGGAAATAAAGACAACGGCAGGGCGTTTGCCGCATTTAGAGCACATCAGCATATTTCATTTCATCCTTTCCTTAGGCAAAAAGCCAGTATATACAAAAATAGTAGAAGTCTAAAATAATAATCCAAATCACCGAATAAGGCGCGGCGCGTGGAAAATTGGCTTCGCCAAGTTTCCTAGAAGTTGTCTTCGACAACTTCCCAGTTTGTTTCGTTCCCTAACAAATGAGAGTCGCCTGTCAAAAAAAATGCGGTTGCAAGGCGTGTGGAAATCAGCGAAGCTGAGTTTCCTGCTTTGCCGAGGGGGTCGAGGGGGGCGAGAAGCCCCAATCGTCGCGCTCCGCAGACGGCGAAATCTCCTATCGAAGGGCGCTCCGCATAGGGTGAATGGGAAAGTCGGCTTCGCCGAATTTCCTAAAACAGTCCGGTGGGCTGTTTTAAAAGAGGAAAATCCCTGCGATAGAGGGATTTTCCTAGTCCGTCGCCCAACAAACGCGACCTTCAAGGGCGCACGCCCTTGAACGAACCCAGTAAAAGCCCCCAACCAGAACCCCCACATTCAGATTACCCTTAATTATACACCATTTTAATCAAGATTGCAATACATACCCGCAAACTTTCATCATTTTACCACAATCGCAAAACAGCAAAAAAGCAAAACAGCAAAGTCAGTAAAGTATGTTGAATATCGGCAGGAATATCTTCGAGCTTAGACTTTCGATGTCGAATAGCCCGCCGCTCGCCTGCTCCGCCGCGCCGACTACCATTACAAGTATCAGCAGACTTGCCGCGCCTTGTACAAGCCCCAGCGCCGCGCCGCCCGCACGGTCGCCCGCAGTCTTCGGTGCGGACTTGAAATCTACGCCGAATATGAAAAACGCCGCAAGCATTATCAAACTCATCAAGCCCTGCACGATGAAGAAAAGCACCGTTTTGATGACCGCCGTTGCTGCGGGGGCTGCTATCTCGCTCTCGGCATAGTCGGCGGCCTCCTGCGGGGAACGCGCCAGCGCCCGCGCCGCGTCGTATATCTGCCCTTTCGTCAGCGATCCGCTCGGGATACCCTGCGGCATGGCAGACTCTATCTCCGCGGGAATGTCCTCGCTGAGCATCTTGTCAACGTCCTTTTCAAGCTGCGCCGCACTCTCCGCGTCAGCACCATACGTCGCCGCCAGCGAACTTATCGACTTCGGCAAACTCTCCGACGAACTCAGCGCACTGCGTATGTCCTCCTCGGATATCTCTACGCCGTACTGCGAGAGCATATCGCTCGTCTGTGCCGTGATGTCGTAATTTTCCGCAGCGTTCTCGCAGTAGGTGTGCACCTTTTCCTTAAAATATCGCTGGTATACAGGCTCGGCAAATATGCCCGATACCGCAAACGCCGTTACCGTTGACACCGCCAGCGAAAGCATCGAAAATATCAGCCGCTTCATGCCCTTTGTGAACCCGCGGATCATCGGTATCAGCAGAACCATCACCACGAGCACGTCAAGTATTATCGAGATCAAAAGTTTCATCGTTATCTCCTGAATTTATATATCTGTGGTCTACTCCATTTTGAAAGCCATCTTGTCGATGCCGTGCTTGCTGATAAGGTACAGCCCCGAATTGATGTACGTGCAGCCGTAGTACTCGCGGGTAAGCGTCGCTTTCGCCGCAAGCGTGCCGTTGAATGTGTACGCAAGCGCCTGCGTCGGGCTTATCATTATTATGCGCTTGTCAGCTATCTCCAGCGCGCTCACGTCCTCGGTGTCGCTTATCACGCGGTAGCTTTCGTCAGACTTCGCGTCTGCCTGCGCTATTATCAGCTTGCCCGAATTTTTCACCGTGCCCGAAAGCGATACCGCCGTGCAGCCCTCGTCCATAGCGTAGGCGGTAAGGTTGCCGTCATACGCCGCGCTTGAGATCACCTTTCCGTCGCCGTCGAGCGTGTATATAGCCGAGTCGCCGACTACTGTGATATTTCCCGCGCTGTTTTCCACGCAGTCGAGCGCCAGACAGTTCAGCTTTTCGCTTATCATTTTTTCATCGCTGCTTTCGAACTCTATCCTGCGCACCTGCGAGTACACCTCGCCGTTTTCGGAAGCGAAAGTGGTAACGTAGCAGCCCGAGCCGTCTGGGTCTACCGCCGCAGACATTATCCTGTGCGTGCAGTTGTAGCGGTATATGAGCTTGCCCTCGCTGTCGTATATCAACAGAGTGGTGGGGTATTTTTCGCTCGATACCAGCACCGCCGCCGTGCCGTCCTCGCCCAGCGAAGCGGTAAGTATATCGTTCTCGGCGGATTTTGAGTACACCTCGCCGCCCTTATTGTAGATCTTGAAATCAGTTTTGCCGCTGTCGAAAACCAGCACGCGTTTGCCGCTGACCCTCGCTACCGGCGTGGAGAATGCGTGGTTGTACGAGCCGCGCTCCTTGCCGTTTTCGTCATAAAAAGTCAGCGTGTGCGAATCCGCCGCCAGCAGGCTGTTTTTCACGGCGTATATCTTAGCCGCCGCGTCGTCCTGCTCTATCGGGAAATTTCCGCCCTCCAGCTCGCCGTCGTTGGTGATAGTGGAAACGGGCTTATCGAAAATGCCCTCCAGTTTCGGCAGCCATTTCGGGTAGGTAACGTATATGCCCAGTCCCACGAAGACCACTATCAGCACCGCGAGTATCTTTTTGAGATTGCGTATAGAGCGCTCGTTTTTGCGCACCGAGTTCAGGTCGGTATGCACCGCGCGTTTTTTCTCGGGGCGCGAAGCGGGTGCGGAAACGCTGCGTTTCTTTATATCAGCGCCCGTCTGCTTTTTGCCCTTGCCGTTTTTATCCTTATCGCTCATTTTTCCATGCTCTCCTTTCCATTTACGTCTGCGTTATCTATCTTATCTATATCCTCATCGTAATACACTTTATTAAGGTAAAGTCCCTGCGGGGGAACTGTTCTGCCCGCTAGTGTTCGGTCGCGTTTAGTTAGCAGGTCTTTTATCGCGCCGCGTGGCAGTTTGCCCTCGTTGATATGCAGCAGTGTGCCCACCATTATCCTCACCATATTATACAGAAAGCCGCTGCCCGAAACGGTAAATATCACAAGCTCGCCCTCGCGCCTAACGCCGCAGTCATAAATAGTGCGCACTGTATTTTCCTTAGTGCAGTCAGCCGAGCAGAAGCTTTTAAAGTCGTGTTCGCCGATAAAGTCCTTAGCCTCAGCGTCAAGCATTTCGGCGTCTATGGGGTACCAAGAGCGGTAAGCGGTATCTATATAGAATGGGTTTTTATACTCGCTGTTATGTACTATATATTCATATTCCTTACCGCGGCAGAGGTAGCGCGCGTGAAAATCCTCGGGCGCTTCCTCGCAGGAAAGCAGCGCAATATCGTCGCCAAGGCGTGAATTTGCGCCAAAAACTATCCCGCGGCAGGTAATAGTATTTTCGGTATAAAAGTTAAAATAAAATTCTCTGGCGTGCACGCCCGTATCGGTACGCGAGCAGCCGTATATCGTAACGTTTTCCCCCAGCAGCGAAGAGAGCGCTTCCTCCACCGCCTGCTGCACGGTATACGCGTTGTTCTGGCGCTGAAAGCCGTGGTAGGCTGTTCCTCGGTACGCCATTTTTACTTTGAAATTTCTCATTTTCTTTTTCACTCTTTTGTTGTGCTTTTTGATTTATGCTTTTTGCTTTTCGTTTTTACGGAGTGCGGGGGCTTATGGGTTTTGAGCTTTTGGTTTGTTCGTTCAAGGACGTGCGCCCTTGAAGGTATCTTTGTACGGGCGACCTACTAGGAAAATCCCTCTATCGCAGGGATTTTCCTCTTTTAAAACAGTCCACCGGACTGTTTTAAAATTCACCTTTTTCGGAGCTCCTTCGGTGGGGATTTCGCCGTCTGCGGACGGCGACGATTGGGGCTTCTCGCCCCCCTCGACCCCCTCGGCAACGGCTGGCGCGGCGTTGCATCCCGCGCTTTTTAAATTCACGCCATGCTGTTGAGCGTACTATTACTGTTGCACCGCGATTTTTACTTTGTTTAGGTGTATGACTTTTACTTCATCACAACGTTCATGACCACTACTGCCGCCATGAACACCGCGGTATACCCACAGCCTACCCAATCTCTCATCGCCGTTTTCATTTGCTTCATTCTCGTTCTGCCTTCGCCGCCATGGTAACATCTGCACTCCATAGCCGTCGCAAGTTCCTCCGCTCGCCTGAACGACGAAACGAAAAGCGGTATGAATATCGGTATCATTCCCCTTACTTTATCCCCCATCGTGCCCGTGTCCAGCTCCGAGCCGCGCGCTTTCTGCGCGTTCATTATCTTGTCCGTTTCCTCGATAAGCGTAGGTATGAACCTCAGCGCTATCGTCATCATCATCGCCAGCTCGTGCACGGGCACCTTTATCTTTTTCAGCGGCGAAAGCAGGCGCTCTATCGCGTCTGTAAGGTCTATCGGCGAGGTCGTGTACGTCAGCAGCGACGAGCCTACTATAAGGCACACTATTCGTATAACCATGTACACCGCCGTGCTCACGCCCTCGTTCGTTATCTTTATAAAATTCCATTGCCAGTATACATCGCCCGTGCGCACAAAAAGTACGTTCAGCAGAGCGGTGAATATCACCAGCGGTATTATAGGCTTTAGGCTCTTGCCGATCATGCTCGCGGGTATGCGCGATATGGCGAAGCTTATTATGGTAAAGGCTACCCCCACCATCAGCCCCCATATATTATGTGCAGCAAAAAGCATTACTATAAATACTATCGTCAGCACCAGCTTCACACGCGCGTCCATGCGGTGTATCACCGAGCTGCCCGGAAAATACTGTCCCAGAGTTATATCTTTAAGCAAGTTATTTCACACTTTCCTTTTTTAGTCAATGCCTCACATCTATCGTGCGGCATTGCCTGTATCAACTTTCCTTTTCCTACTACCGTTCAAGCCTTTCTCTCAGTACCTTTTCCGCGTACTTCACGGTGTAAACGTCCTGCGGCAGACCGCAGCCCAGCTCGTTGAGCGCATTAAAAACGCGCGTTACCTGCGGTACAGATAAGCCTATCTGCTCCAGCTCGGTGCTTCGGCTGAAAACGGCGGGCGGTTCGGCGCAGCAAAAAACTTTGCCCTCGTTCATAACGAGTATCCTATCCGCCAAGCGCGCTATGTCCTCCATCGAGTGCGAAACTATCAGCACAGTGCTGCCCTTTTCCTCGTGGTAGCGCTTTATTATCTCAAATATCCTGTCCCTGCCCTGCGGGTCTAGGCCCGAGGCAGGCTCGTCCAGTATCAGCACCCGCGGCTCCATCGCCATAACTCCCGCTATCGCGGCGCGGCGCTTTTGTCCGCCCGAAAGCTCAAAGGGCGATTTATCGAGTATCTCGGGGTCTAGGCCGACAAGCTCGGCTGTTTCGCGCACGCGGCGGTCTATCTCCTGCTCGTCAAGCTTCATGTTTTTCGGCCCGTAGGCGATGTCTTTATACACCGTTTCCTCAAAAAGCTGATATTCGGGGTACTGGAAGACCAGCCCCACTTTGAAGCGCACGGCGCGCAGCTTTTCCTTATCGGCGGCGAAGTCCTCGCCGTCTACCAATACCCTGCCCGAGGTAGGCTTCATCAGCCCGTTGAAATGCTGTATCAGCGTCGATTTTCCCGAGCCGGTGTGCCCGATAACGCCGAGTATCTCGCCCTCATTTATCTCGAGGTCAACGTTATCCAGCGCGACTTTTCTGAAAGGGGTGTTCTCGCCGTAAACGTAGGTCAGCCCCTCTGTTTTTATGATGCTCAAGGCTGCGCCCCCTTTCTCAGCAGCTGCGCGAGCGCTTTTACGCACTCCTCTTCGGTTATAACGTCTGCGGGCAGGTCGCAGCCCGCCTTGCGCAGTCGGTGGCAAAGCTCGGTCACCTGCGGCACGTCGAGCCCCAGATTTTTCATAGTATCCACCTGCGAGAATATCTGTTTAGGCGTACCCTCGAGCATTATCTCGCCCTCGTCGATGACCACTACTCTGTCAGCCTGCGCGGCTTCATCCATATAATGGGTTATCAGCACTATGGTAACGCCCTGCTCGCGGTTGAGCTGTTTTATTGTGTCCATAACTTCTTTTCTGCCGCGCGGATCTAGCATAGCTGTAGGCTCGTCCAGCAGTATGCAGTCGGGCTTCATAGCTATAACGCCCGCTATCGCGACGCGCTGTTTCTGTCCGCCCGAGAGTTTATGCGGGGCGTGCAGGCGGTATTCGTACATACCCACGGTCTTCAGCGCCTCGTCCACCCTGCGGCGTATCTCGGCAGGCTCTACGCCCAAATTTTCTAGCGCGAAAGCCACATCCTCTTCCACTATGGTAGCCACTATTTGGTTATCGGGGTTTTGAAAGACCATTCCCGCGCTTTTGCGTATCGCCAGCAGGTTATCCTCATCGGCGGTATCCAGCCCGTTTACCGTTACCGTACCGCTTTCGGGGATATTTATGGCGTTGAAGCATTTAGCCAGCGTCGATTTTCCCGAGCCGTTATGCCCCAGCACCGCGAGAAACTCGCCCTTTTTCACGTCGAGGGTGACGTCTTTCAGCACCTCTGTTTTTACAGGCGGCTCTTCCATTTCGTTTATATATGAAAATTTTAAGTTTTTCGCTTGGATAAAATTATTCATTGAGTTTCCTTTTTTATAATAAGCTTTTAATGTCGGTCAAAGTCGGCGGATGCTCCGCTATGGGGAAGCGGGTTATCGCAGCCGCCGCGCAGGCGCAGGCAAAGCGCACAAGCTCGTCGTCGGCAAAGCCTTTATACAGTCCGTACACTGCGCCCGCCTTAAAGCTGTCGCCCGCGCCCAGTGTAGATACAGCTTCCACGCCGCAGGCGGGGCAGTACTTAGGCGGCTCGCCATTTCTGCCGTACATAGCCCCTTTCTCGCCCAGCGTGAATATCACAAGTCCCTCGGTATTTTCAGTATACCTCAGGTAGAGCTCTTCATAGCTCACGCCCGCATAATCTACGTCAAGGTGCTGATGAGAAATGCAGTTCACCGCGCAGTGCTTATGCGTATAGCTGTCATAGGCACAGTCTATCGTTACATATTTCACGCCGTGCTTTACGCAAAGCTCAGCTGCTTCATCGCCGAAATACGGGTCTGCGGCAACGCACTTCGCATTTTTTATCGAGTTTTCGCAGGGCGGCTCATAAAAAGGTTTGCCGCGCGAATAAAGCTTTTCCCATTCGCCGAAGCAGGTGCGGGTATTTTTGTCGATTATGACGTAGTCGCTCACGCCCTCAAAATCCTCATATTCAAGCTCAGATATATCGGCGCACTTATCCGCAAAATAGTCTGTGATAAGCGCGGCGTTCGCCCTGCCCAGATGTGTGCCGCCCAGCTTTATGGGAGCTCCCAAACTGCAAAGCACTGCGGCGGCAGTACCTGTTTCGCCGCCTACGATATGGCATTTGCGGGCTATCTCGGCGTATCCGTCAGCCTCGGGAAAAACGCCGCTGAGCAGGTAAGCGTATGTGCTCAGTATCTGTCCGTACATATATACATAGTCTTTTTCGTATGTCATAACTCAAACCTCCCTAGTCAAACAACGCAGGCTCATTTCTGCCATATAGCGGTAGACCCGCATGGCAGCGGCATACCCGACATCTCTACGGGCAGGCCTATCTCGTCAGCCGTCACCCCGCCGCCGAACTTCTCGCTCAGCACCTCGCTGAGTATGTAAGCCATTACCGACGGCGAAAGCCCCGTAGTGTAGCTGTTTAGCAGGAAAAACATCGGCTCGTCGTTTAGCACCTGCGCGCAGGTCTTTACCAGATCGTAGATGCAGTCCTCCAGCTTCCAGACCTCGCCGCCGGGACCTCTGCCGTAGCTGGGCGGATCCATAACTATGCCGTCATAGCGGCTGCCGCGGCGTATCTCGCGCTTTACGAATTTCTCGCAGTCGTCCACCAGCCAGCGTATAGGCTTATCTGAAAGCCCGCTCGCAGCGGCGTTGTCGCGAGCCCAAGAAACCATGCCCTTTGATGCGTCAACGTGCGTTACCGCAGCGCCTGCCTCAGCGCAGGCGAGGGTAGCTCCGCCCGTGTATGCGAAAAGGTTGAGCACCTTGACTTCTCTGCCCTGCTCCTTAGCGGCGCGTATCTTATCAGCCATAAAATCCCAGTTGACCGCCTGCTCGGGGAAAAGACCCGTGTGCTTAAAGCCCGTGGGGCGGATAACGAAGCGCAGAGCGCCGTAGGAGATCACCCAGCTCTCAGGCAGCTTTTTGCGGAACTCCCATTCGCCGCCGCCCTTGCTCGAGCGGTGGTAAACGCCGTCAGCCTTGTTCCAAAGCGGCGAGCGGTGCTCGGTCTTCCAGATTATCTGCGGGTCGGGGCGCACCAGCAGTCTGCCGCCCCAGCTCTCGAGCTTATCGCCGCCCGAGGTATCTATTATCTTATACTCACTGCTGTTCCAGTTTTTTGCAATTCTCATATGTTTACTCCGCTCATTCCTTTTTATAATATTCGCAGGTGTTATTCAGAAGCACGCTGTCGGGCTTTCATCTCCCTTATATCCGCACAATTACATTCATCATGATATAAAAGCGGAGAAGCCATTCCTTTCACTCTGTAATTTTTGGGAATACGTTTGTTCACAAACTGATCTCGTATTTCATCTTCAGCGATAACTCCGTCAAACATGAATCTGTCGGGTTCCTCAATGTTTCTGCGCCAGCGGTTCACGCGGTATACTTCTTTGACGATACCGTTATTTACAGCCAAAACGATCTTTATTTTCTTTATTCTTCTTTCTGAAACTTTCCATGCGCTTCTGACTGTTTCGTAGATAGACCCGCCGTGCTCTGAGATTTTCTGAGTATTTATCTTAATGATACAGTATTCCAAGAAACGGTTTTCTTCATATTCCTCGCAGGAAAGATCGCGCTGCAAGGTCTCCGCGTTAGTGACACCTCTTTCAGAAGAATACCCTTTGCTGATATTCGTCAATCCCGGAAAACAGTCTATCAGCGCCGCTTCGACTTCAAGCGCTTCCTTCTTTGAAAGCCCATACCGCTGTATAACATGAATGACCTGTAAACCCGCGTTTCTTATTTCTCGTATCTGTTGTATCTTAGCTGAAACTTCGTTTTCGTTGTTCTCCATATACGACTCTCCATCATAATCTTTCAGAGCGTCGTTTATGTGCGCATAAAGACGATTGCCTTTGCCTTTTCCAACGTAAAAGGTATTTCCCGTCCTCGGGTCGATAAGCCGATATACATAGTATTGAAGCTGTTCGATGACCTCTGGCGTAAACACTATCTCAACTCCTTACGTATTACTTCTTCCACGGCCTTACGTCCTCAGTCCAGCCCTTTTTCCGCCAGTATTCGCCGTCGGCAGGGTTCCAGCCTTTTTTGTTTGCGAAATGGAACACCGTGAAAAAAAGGCGGCCTTTTATGCTCACGCGCGGCGCGAGATCGTCCTTCTCCAGCTTTTTCGCGACTGCGCTCACCCCGCGCTCTATCTTCGCGCGCATTTTCGGCGATATTTCGCTCCAGCTCGTCGCGTGCACTCCATAGCCCAGCTTGTATATCTTCGGCACGCCCCAAAAGCTCAGGCTGTCCGCCATGTCTTTGTTCGTCGGGCGCATACCCGCTCCCGCCGCCGTCGATATTACCACCCCGCGCTTTGAGAACATCTTCTCCTCGGGGCGGTGCACTATCCAGCGCCAGCCGTAGTGGTCGAGCCACGCTTTCATCGCGCCTGTGCAGTGGTAAACGTACACGGGCGAGGTAAGTATCAGCAGGTCGGCTTCGTCCACCGCGCGAGTGATCGGCGAAAGCTTCTCGTAATGCGGACATTTCTCCGCGCTTTTCATAAAGCAGTTGGTACAGCCGCAGCAAAATTCGCCGAAGTCGCGCGGCAGGAAAAATTCCGTTATATCTCCCGCGTCCGCCAGCTTATCTGCCAGCATCCTGCCTATGTGATAGGTAGACCCGCGGTGGTTCTGACCGTTTATTATGCAGATTTTCATGCGCTTACATCTGCTCTATCAGCGCCGCGACTTCGTTCGCGAAAGCCGTTATCTCTTCGGTATTCTTGCCCTCGAGCATCACGCGCACCAGCGGCTCGGTGCCGGATTCGCGCACCAGTATCCTGCCGTCAGCGCCCAGCGCCTGCTCTACTTTCGCGATAGCCTCGGTAACAGCCGCGGTCTTGCTCCACATACCCTTTTTGTCGGCGGTGATCTTTACGTTCACGAGCACCTGCGGGTAGCTCTCCATGCAGGCGGCAAGTTCGCTCGCCTTTTTGCCCGCAGCCGCCATTATCTCCAGCAGCTTCACGCCCGTAAGCTCGCCGTCGCCCGTGTTCGCATGGTCAAGCATGATTATGTGTCCCGACTGCTCGCCGCCGAGATTATAGCCGTTTTTCAGCATTTCTTCCAGCACATAGCGGTCGCCGACGGCGGTTATCTTCGCGTTCACGTTCTCGCTCTCGGCAAATTTGAAGAAGCCGATGTTGCTCATTACCGTTACCACGCAGGTATCGTTTTTCAGCTTTCCGCAGTCTTTCATATAGCGCGAGAATATCGCGAGCAGCTTATCGCCGTCGATGATCTCGCCGTTTTCGTCTACCGCAAGGCATCTGTCAGCGTCGCCGTCGAATGCTATGCCTATATCCGCGCCGCGCTCCTTGACTGCCTTTTGCAGGTTTCCCAGGTGGGTAGATCCGCAGTTTTCGTTTATGTTAGTGCCGTCAGGCTCGCAGGATATAAATTCGCACTGCGCGCCTATACCCTCAAATATCTGATGAGCCGTAGCGCTTGCCGAGCCGTTCGCGCAGTCGATAACAGCCTTTATGCCGCTCATATCTCCCGCCACTGCCGACTTTATATAGTCAACGTAGTCGTTCACGGCGTTTTCTTCAAACACCATCCTGCCTATATCGCAGCCGTCTTTTAGCTGCATTTTCTCGGGGGTGTCGAGTATCAGCGCTTCTATCTCCTGCTCGGTCTTATCGGGAAGCTTGAATCCGCTGCCCGAGAAGAGCTTTATTCCGTTAAATTCAACGGAGTTGTGCGAAGCCGAGATCATAACGCCCGCGTCCGCGCCGTACTTTTTCACCAGCATAGCCACCGCAGGTGTGGGCACTACGCCGAGAATGTGCGCGTTCGCGCCGACCGAGCATATGCCCGCCGCAAGCGCCGCTTCGAGCACATCGCCCGAGATACGCGTGTCTTTGCCTATGATCATCTTCGGTGTGTGGCCGCATTCGCCTGCCAGCACCATAGCCGCCGCTCTGCCTATCTGCATAGCCAGTTCGCAGGTCAGCTCAGTTATCGCGACGCCGCGCGCGCCGTCTGTACCAAATAATCTTCCCATTATAAATTACTCCCTTAGTTCCGTTTTACCGGTTTATGTAAATTGTAGTTGTCGGTCGTCGTTACAAATGCGTCTGCCCGTCCCTCAGTATGCCGAGGTGGTCGTAAGCAAGCTGAGTGGCTACCCTGCCGCGCGGCGTTTTTGAGATAAATCCGAGCTGCATCAGGTACGGCTCGCACACATCCTCCAGCGTTATGGCTTCCTCGCCGATTGCCGCCGCGAGCGTTTGCAGACCCACCGGTCCGCCGCCGTAGCCGTTTATTATCATTTTCAGCATACGCCTGTCGAGCTTATCCAGCCCCAGATCGTCGATCTCGAGCCTGTCGAGCGCGAATCGGGCTATGTCTTTCGTTATCCTGCCGTCGCCCATTATCTGCGCGTAATCGCGAGTTCTGCGCAGCATTCTGTTGGCTATACGCGGCGTTCCGCGTGAACGGCAGGCAAGCTCCCGCGCGCCCTCTAAGTCGCAGGGCACGCCGAGTATCACCGCCGAGCGCTGGATTATATCCGCGAGCTGCTCGGGCTTGTAAAGCTCCAGCCGCTCGATTATGCCGAAGCGGTCACGCAGAGGTGCGCTGAGCTGACCCGAACGGGTGGTAGCGCCTATAAGCGTGAATTTGTTCAGCTCTATCCGTATCGAGCGCGCCGCAGGGCCTTTGCCCATGATAATATCCAGCGCGTAATCCTCCAGCGCGGGGTAAAGTATCTCCTCCACCTGCCGCGAAAGGCGGTGTATCTCGTCGATGAAGAGCACATCGCCCTTTTCGAGGTTTGTCAGCAGCGCCGCTAAGTCGCCCGGCTTTTCTATCGCAGGGCCGGAAGTGGTGCGAATGTTCACGCCCATCTCGTGCGCTATTATCATCGAAAGGGTGGTCTTGCCCAAACCGGGAGGGCCGTAGAGCAGCACATGGTCTAGGGCGTCGCCGCGCTGCTTGGCAGCTTCTATACATATTTTTATATTCTCTTTAACGCTGTCCTGACCGATGTATTCATCGAGCGTTTTCGGGCGCAGACCTACCTCAAAATCATCGGTAGAGTCGGGCGGCTGCTCGGTGGGGGACACCAGCCTGTTTTCAAAATCAAATTCGCCTTGTTCTATCATATTCGTTCTCCATTAAAATTTTGCAAGACCTATTAAAGATTTCTTTATAAGCTCTTCTACGGGCAGCGCGGGGTCGAGCTTTGAAAGCACGCTAAGCGCCTCGCCCTCGGTATAGCCCAGCACCTCGAGCGCGGTGACTGCCTCGGCTATATTCGAGCCCGCCGCGGAAACTGCCGCAGGCTGCGCCGACTGACCGCGCACCGAGATAGTTTCGCCCGCCAGCTTATCTTTAAGCTCTAAGATTATGCGCTGAGCGGTCTTTGCGCCAATGCCCTTCACCTTAGTCAGCGCCTTTGAATCGGCGGTGGCTACGCAGAGGGCGAACTGCTGAGTGTTCATGCCCGAAAGTATCGAGAGCGCGGCTTTAGGCCCTACCCCCGAAACGGATATAAGCAGGCGGAAGCATTTCAGCTCTTCGCGGTCAGCAAAACCGTAAAGCTCGGCGGCGTCCTCGCGCACGCTGAGATATGTGTAGAGCATTACCTCGCTCTCGCCCGCTATTTTTTGCAGTGTATTGAAAGTAGTTTTGCAGCCGTAACCAACGCCGCCGCATTCCACCACGGCAAGCTCAGGCTCGGTATGTATCAGTTTTCCGCTGACGGAATATATCATAACAAAGATCTCCTTAGATAAATTACTTGCCGCCCAGCAGCTTACGCGAGTTTATCGAGTAAGCGTGAGTTATCGCGAGGGCTAAAGCGTCGGCGGCGTCGTCGGGCTTTGGGACAGCTTTTAGGTGGAGTATAGTTCGCACAAGCTCCTGCACCTGTTTTTTCTCCGCCCTGCCGTAGCCGACTATCGAGCTTTTTACCTGAAGCGGGGTGTATTCGTAAAAAGGCACGCCCGCCTGTATCACAGGCAGCAGAGTCACGCCGCGCGCCTGCGCCACGTCGATACCTGTTTTCTGGTTAGTATTGAAAAAAAGCTTTTCTATGCCCATCTCCTGCGGCTTATAAGTATTGAGCAGCACGCGCATATCGTCGTAAATGGCAGCAAGGCGGCGCTCGAAAGGCATATCCGCCGCGGTGGTTATAGCGCCGTAATCTACGAGCGAAACTTTCACGCCGACGTAATCTATCACCCCATAGCCGACTATCGCGTAGCCGGGGTCGATACCGAGTATGCGCACAAACGCCCCTCCTTTCGCGGGAGCATAACTCCCCTATTTTACAATCTTTTTAATTATAACACACCGCGCTGTATTTTTCAAGAGCCAAAGGCTGAACTTTCGGGAAATTTTGTAGTGCTACAATAGATCTTGCACAAAAGTTAATAAAAAAGAAAAGAGAGATAGGCAAAGATCTGATAGAATAAAGTCACCACACAAAATTCAAAAGAAAAGGAGCCTACCTCTCATGAATATACAACACAAGATATGCTGTTTCGTCAATCCCTAATGAAATATTCACAAAGATATGATGTGAGCCGAGCAAGCAGAAAATACAACCAAGCTCGCTCATACATATATTTCTGGCTCAAACGCTGGGACGGAACTGTCCAATCCCTCGCAGCGCATTCTAAAAGACCGAACCATCACCCGAATGAACACACTCCTGAGGAAATAGCGCTTATCAAACGCTATCGCAGGCGTAACCCACAGCTTGAGGTCACAGAACTTTGGCACAGGCTTAAAAAGCAAGGCTACACAAGACGTGTGGAAAATCTGATCATATCATGAAGCTTTATCATTACACTGCGATAAATGAATTTACAAGACTGAGTTTTTTGTACAGTCGTGGGGAGCAAAGCACCTGTATCGTTCATTTTTAATGATCATTTAGATCATTAAAAACAATGGGAATAATAGTGCATAGTGAAAAATGGTTTGTAAGATGTTTATAGATTGACTTTTTCTAAACTTTTTGGTATAATAAATCCATACTGAATAAAATGGAGATGCTTTTATGAGCAATTTTAAAACAAGAAAAGAATACCTTAACTATCGTGGAGAAATATATAATGAAAAAGATGATAGGGAATTTAAATCGAGAATACGACAGTTATATCAGAATAAATCTATAAGAACGAACTGGCTAAAAAAAGAGTTAAAAATTCTGCGGAAAAGCGATAATAATTTCATCACATATATAGGATTGATAGTCAGTAGTTTAATTGCGACTTTTACAACGAGTACTATAAATAATCCGGATGAATTTAAACAAATCAAAGATGCAGGCATATTGGCTGTATTAGAAGCAGCTGGAACCAAACTGCTTTTTTGGATGATTATTGGTTTGATTATACTTATAGGAACCATTATAATCTTGCTTCCTGCTACTGCTATTTCTATTCCAAGCAAATTATCAAAGAGACACAACTATGAAATTGACCAGATAATTGGTGCCCTAAAAAAAACTGAGATAAAAAAAATATTTGATAACGAATCTAAACGTTCATTGATAATCAAGCTGATTAGAGATTTAGTTACAGGTACGATTACAGGCATTGCATCGTCTGTGATCATTTTGCTTAGTATATGATTAGGTATCCCGCATACTCACAATCCGGCACCCAGAGTTTTGCATATTCGCTATCCTGCGAATCAACAATACCATAGATGATAAAGCTGCATCTAAGTTGATTACAGATTGCAAAGCTCGGTATCTCGGTAAGAGAACCGTCGTTTTTTATTAACTATTGTCTAAGTGAAATCCGTTTTGAGCAAAAGCTAAAAACGAAGCTGAGTATGCTCTTGAAGAGATGTAGAAAATGTTTTTCGAACGGATTGTCAGAAAGTTTGATAGATAGTATGACGGATTTGTATACCGTGACAATCTTTGAAAAAACCATCGCGCCGAATTTTATTACCTAACACTTTTGCTATGTGACTCAGCATAACAACCTGAAATTCCTGAGAGCCTATTATCTCCATCATTCATATACCCACCTTTGGCGGCTCTCGGCAGGTTTTTATTTTGCGCAAAAAATAAAAAGGCTCAAAATAATTAACTGAAATTTTATTGACAAACCCACGGGCATAATATACAATAAATATATTATTATTTTTGAAATTGGAGATGCTCTATGGAAAAATCTAACGAACGAGCCACTTTTCAGTCGCGGCTCGGGTTTATACTTGTGTCTGCGGGCTGCGCTATCGGGCTGGGCAATGTCTGGAAATTCCCCTATATCTGCGGTCAGAACGGCGGCGGAGCTTTTCTGCTGCTATACTTGCTCTGCCTCGCGCTGCTCGGTATGCCTATCCTGCTCTGCGAATTCGCCGTCGGCCGCGGCAGCCGCAAGAGCCTTTCGCGCGCTTACGATATTCTCGAAAAGCCCGGCAGCAGATTTCACCTTACAAAATACGCCGGCGTGGCGGGCAATTACCTGCTCATGATGTTCTATACTATGGTCACGGGCTGGATGCTTTACTACGCTTTTCGCTACCTCACGGGCGGCATACAGGCGGCTGATACTCAGCAGACCGCAGCCGCTTTCGATAGTATGCTCGCCTCGCCGCAGCAGATGTTCATATTCTCCGCGGTGGTCATAGCCCTCTGCATAGGCGTCTGCGCGCTGGGTCTGCAAAACGGCATCGAAAAGGTCACTAAGGTCATGATGATACTGCTCATGGTGCTTATGGTAGTGATGGCGGTCAACTCCCTTACCCTTAAAGGCGCGATGAAGGGCTTGAAATTCTACCTGGTGCCCGATTTCAGCAAATTTTCCGAGATCGGCTTCCCGACGGTGCTTTTCTCCGCTATGACGCAGGCTTTCTTTACTCTCAGCATCGGTATCGGCTCGCTAGAGATTTTCGGCAGCTATCTCAAAAAAGACCGTACCCTTATCGGCGAATCGCTCAACGTTATTATCCTCGATACCGCCGTTGCAGTAGTCGCGGGACTCATAATAATCCCCGCCTGCTTCGCTTACGGTATCCAGCCCGACTCAGGCCCTTCGCTGCTTTTCATCACCCTGCCTAACGTTTTCCACCATATGCCTTACGGCAGGGCATGGGGCACACTTTTCTTCATATTCATGTCATTCGCCGCGCTCTCGACAGTTATCGCCGTTTTCGAGAACATCATCACGATGATCTCAGAGCTTAGCGGTATCAGCCGCCGCAGCTCGCTGCTGCTCAATCTTGTGCTGATCACTGTCCTCTCGCTCCCCGCGATACTGGGTTACAGCACCCTTTCGAGCATACAGCCGCTTGGCGATGGCAGCACCATAATGGATCTCGAAGATTTCCTCGTTTCCTCAAACCTCCTGCCGCTAGGTTCGCTCACCATCGCGCTCTTCTGCGTTAAGAAAAACGGCTGGGGTTGGGAGAACTTCTCCGCCGAGGTCAATACCGGCGAGGGCAAACGCCTGCCCGACTGCCTGCGCGGCTACATGACATACATCGTGCCCGCCGTTATCTGCTTCATCTACCTCAAGGGCTATTACGATACTTTCGCAGGCAGCGGCACGCTCACGCTTTTCTTCTGGATGACGTTCGCGGTCGTACTGCTCGCGCTGGTTTTCGCCGCCGCATTCACCCGCCGCGGAAGCGCTGCCGAAAGCGCCCGCCGCGCCGTAGAAGAGCAGTAAGCTCGGCAATATCCGCACAAAAAAATATCCCCGACGTTTTCCGCAGACCGTTTTGCCTGCCAAACGTCGGGGATATTTGCATTTTGGGTCATATTTCGAGCTGCATTTCGATGTGCGGTATGCCGTCCTCCAGAAACTCCTCAGAGGTCTTCCGAAAGCCCACGCCCTCGTAGAACTTCCGCGCGTATGTCTGCGCCTCGATGGTGAGCCTGTCTGCGCCGAATTTCTCTTTCGCGACCTCTATGCCCTTGCGCATCAGCTCGCTGCCCAGCCCGCACCGCCGCTTCATCGAGATAACGCGCCCCAGCGCCGCCGTCGGGAAAGTTGCCCCCTGCGGCAGCACGCGCAGGTAAGCGTCGAGCGCGCCGTCCTCGCCGCGGTGAAAAACGTGGTAAGCGCAGCTGTCGTTGCCGTCGATCTCGGGGTAAGGGCACTCCTGTTCCACCACAAAAACGTTCACCCGCAGCCGCAGTATATCGTAAAGCTCCTCGTTAGTAAGCTCGCTGAAATGTTTTACTGTAAAAGTCATGTCTGCTCCTTGATATATTTTAGTTATATGTCCTCGCTGAAAAAGTCTGAGTCGATACGCTTGACCTTGTAAACCGCTGCAGTCGATACGCCAAGATCGTATTCTATCATAAGCTCGGTAAGTCTTTTGCCGTCGATAAGCACTATCTTGTTTTGGATATGTTTTGAGGCAAACATCTGCGCTTCTTTTGTAAACTGCGAAGTAGTTATAAAAATACCCTTTGTTGCGCCCTGACCGACAAGCGCGCCAAGAAATTTCTGTATCTCGGGGCGACCCACGGCATTTTGCGGCGTCCATTGTTTTGCCTGTATGTATATCGAATCAAAGCCGAGCTTGTCGGCGCTCACAACGCCGTCTATTCCCTCGTCGCCCGATTTTTTCGTTACAGCGCTCGTGTTTTCCGACATTTTTCCGTAGCCCATTTTTATAAGAAGCTTTAATACCAGTGATTCAAATTCATACGGCGAGATCTTCATTATCTCTGCCATAAGCTCGTCCGAAAGCTCGGCGTTAAGCTCCTCCAGCGCCGAATCTATCTGTTCGAGCGGGCTTTCGGTATTTATATTCAGCTCTGTATCCGCACCGTCAGCCGCAGGCGATTTGCCCCCTTCGCCGGTATTTTTGCGCGCCTTTGTTTTTTGAAATTCATTGAAAGAGTCGTACTGCGAAAGGTATTCGAGCGTCACGCACTCTGCACCTTTCTGATACGCTTTCATACCCTCGTCAGTGATGATAAACTGTCCTCTTTTTGGACTTTCTATCAAACCCGCCTTTTTCAAATATGACTTTGCCCAGCCTACTCTGTTATGAAATTTATTCTGCCCGCTGGAGATCTTTTCGGCGCGGTCTTTCTCTGACAGGTCGAATTCTCTGGCGCAGTATTCCGATACTTCTTTTAATGTATGTATTTTGCCGTCGCTCAAAGAGCATATAACATACGGCATTATCTCATTGAATTTTGGTACAGCCATTTTATCAACTCCCTCATTTCCATTATATCACAAAAAGCTTTTTATTTCAATAGCGTTTTTTTATATGACCGCAGCTCCGAATATCTTGACATTTTGTCTAAAATATGATACGATTATACTATATATAGCATAATCGTATTCGCAGCTTGTTTTGATAACAGGTTTGCGCTTTTTAGGAGGAAATCTATGACCATTACTTCAATTAAAATAAAAATTTTCAAAGATTCACCTACTAAAATGAAAGGGATTGCAAGTATAGTATTGGATAATCTATTTGTAATCAACGAAATAAAAGTAGTATGTTCAAATGGTCATTTATTTCTAGCAATGCCAAGTAGGGAAACAAAAAGGGGAGGGCACAAAGACATAACTCATCCAATTAACGAAACTGGACGAAAAATAATGGAAAAGGCAGTCCTTTATGTATATCAGTTGGCGATTTTGCACAAATACACTATACTTGAATTAGAGTACCAAGGTTCAAACTCCGATTTCATATTTCAATTTGAGCCTGAGAATTACGAAATCAAAAGTTCAAAAAATAGCAATGATTATTTAGCAGTAAATCCGAATCGTGATACTAATCCAGACGATGAGTTAACCAAATGGTTAGAAAGTTGAGGACAATATGATAGGAAAAGTTCTGTTTATCAAAAGAAATGCAAAAGGCATTTGGGGCATTATAAAATGTGATGACGAAAGTACTCATTATTTTGATACAAGTTGCATCTTAAAAGGGAATTATCTCAAAACGGATGATAAGGTAGGGTTTGATGTTATTCCGTCTTATCCAGGTAAAACACAAGCAATTAATATCAAGCTTATAATCAATGAAAAACAATATCCTCAATTAGAAAACAGTAAGCTCGAGAATCTTTTACATATTCTGAACAATGAATTTTCATCTAAATCGTTTATAGATTTTCCTTGTTTGCCTGATTTATTCAAAACGGCTTCAATTGATTATAAAGAGTATGCAGAGAACTTAAATTCCTTTATAAAAAAATACCTTTTTCAGTATTGCGTCAAAAGAGAATACCCTGTTGAAGGGAAAACATACCCTACAGTTTTAGTAAAAAAAGATTCTATAGAAATCACCAAGGATCAGCCAGCTGATTTCTTGTATATAAAAAAAATGTACGAAGAAGGTAGCTACATTGAACTCTTACGGTCAGAATCACTAAAAAAAGCAACACCACTTACGCTAGGTTGTACAGGGATTGAGTTGTTGCTTAAATCGCTCGCACACTATTTAAACATAGATCCAGAACAATTTACTTTAAACAGTTTCCATAAACTACTGATTGAATCATCTACTGTACTTGAAATAAAGCAATTAAAAGAAGATGAGCATATTTTAGAATTGGGAACTCAGTCCGCCTATACCGCAATGAATGCCAGCGAGTTTGCAAAAATCTTTGCTAATGTATATAATGGCAAAAGAAACGTCAACAATAATTGGAACGGTATTATTGAACGTTTTTGGGCAACCAAAAGTACGCTTGCAATCTATCTTACCGCATTATGGATTATAACCACAGAAAAAGACACCGGAATAGATGTTTATGTTGATGAAGCATTTAAGGACAAGAAAATTGATCACCTTCCAATAATTTTGAAAGTGTATTCTGACTTTGTTCTCAACGGACATGATGGGCTATCTTTACGTCTCCAGAAAAAAATTATTGGTCACTGTTTGGATTGTAATGATATTCATTCACTTGTGGAATCATACCGTTATTTCGATAAAATGACAATTCCTGCATCATCAGAAGTTATTGACTATTTAAAAAACGATAGCAATATTTCTAGTGATTTACTAGTCTCATGGTTTCATAGCAATATAGGTGAAATGATTTCTGAGAAAATCACTAATTACTATTGGTATAATAATTCCAGAAGCGGAATAAATTCAACTCTTATTAGAACACTGTCGAATGTTCTATTGGAATACCCGGTTCAATATTATACAGCTATTGTCTATAATCAATCATGTCCTCTATTTGGCGTTGATCAAAAGAAACAATTGCTAGTTGATAACTTTGAACTGATATGCAAAGAAGTTCAAATATATAAAAAAGCATTTGTTTTAGCTAGTTTTGTATATTATACTTATATAAAACCACTGGAAATTCACACATATGAATTCATATGGACTACTGTTAGAGAACAGCTGAAAAACCAAGTGTTGAGTCAATTGTCTACCGACATACTGTCATCTCGCATCATCAGTATCTTCAAATTTGATGCGAAAACAATGCAAAAATTAGAGCTTTTTTACTGTGAAAAATATGTTGCTGAACATATTAGCACAATGTACAATGAAAATTCCCTACATGATTATATCGATACTTGTGAGAATAATAATCTTTCTTTTATTACACAGTGGATTATTAAACACAGAAGTGATATATCATTTGATGATAAAGAAAGACAATTCCGTTCTTTGCTATCATCAAAGCGATATTTGGATGCTCTTCTATTCGCTCAAAAAGAATCCTCCATGAGCAACAGCAAGAAAATAGCATTCATAAAAGAAGCAATCAATAAGTATTTTGAGGAATATCTATTAGATGAATCGGCATTTAAAACTTTTGAGGGTATTGTGCCAAGCAATATAGCTGTGCATTTATTGTTACAAAATCTTGTATTCACTGACAGTTCTACAATCATGTCACTGATTATTATTTATTCATATAGAAAAGAATGGGTAAAGTCGTTATACCTATTTGCTCCATTTAAAAAAATGTATCAAAATGCACACATGAGTTTTATATCTGACTATATAGCCCTTTTAGGTTCAAAGAATATTAACCACAGTCAATTTGACAGCCATTTTGATGTAATTAAGGCCGGTTTGAAAGTTTATGATTCTAATGAGTTTGACAGGTTTATAGAATGGACTCATAGTATTAATATCCCTTCTGGCTCTCGAAACTACTCACCTAAGCCGAAAGTATTTGACACTATTTTTCAGGCAATTCTAAAAGGTGCCGATTACGAAAAGCAATGGGAGCGATTGGTAGAAACAGCGTTGCTAACTGATAACAAAGAGACACTAGATTCATTAAGATATACGATCATCGCTTCATATATTGGAAAATATGGCTTAGACTCGTTTGATACAGTTATATCTGAGCTTTCTAAAAAAGGGATAAATTCAAAAAAATACCCTGACTATTATAATAGTATATGGAAAGGCATTTTGAGTGGTAGATACTCTGCTAATTTTATAAGAATTACACGTCCTTTAATTAACACAGCGCCACTAACATTTTGGAATGTCTTTTATGATGTTGCTGCATGCAAAAACCACGTATTTTCATTAGTAGGTTTTGAATTTTCAAAATTAGTTGTGCCAAATTATCAGATTCAAGCATTCTATGAAGAATTACTCAAACGTTACAGTTACACAAGAGAACCTGTGTTTATTAAAATCGCTCTTTGCTTGTTAAGCGATTCTCCTGAAACTGTTGTACCAATGTTTGAACAGTACATTTCATTCTGTGACAGTAATCACGATAAATCTCAATTACTGTCTACTATTATTAAATTGGTGTCTCAAAATAAGTACATAAATGAACTTAAGCTTTTACTACATGCTGACTGCTGGCGATGTGATGATAACGAAGCGAGACTGATCAAAGCGTTGTACGCTTTATGCACAAATGACTCAAATTACTTTTTTAAAGATGATACGGATTTCACAGATGAAGAGTCACAGGATATTTTTCAAGACTATCTTATGTGTTTGAAAAACTACCCAGATATTCGCATCACCTCTGCGCTTCTTGAAAGAATACAAGCTTGTAGCAAACCATATCAGTATAAACTAATTGAATCTATTATCAGCTTACGGTCTGGACAAATGAAAGAAGACTCTTTGTATAAACTGATTTACGATACGCCTCAAATGATATCCGGAACGTTTTCAAAACGTGAAGTAAATTATTATTTGGATTTTATGAATACTTTGCATAAAAAACAGTTAAAATCCGGCGCTGAAGATATTGTATACATCCGAAACAGGTATTATAGATTACTTGCCGCTGAAATCCTCTCATCTTCTGATAGAACAGCATATAATGATGATAACATTATCGCTTTAATGCAACGAAATAAACATTTTAACGCTGTTTTCTCCGAATACAAAGAGTTTAAGAATGCAATACTTGAACTGTTCACACTGACCTCTATAACAGAGTCACAACTAGAATTATTCATTATCAGCATGATCTCCAACAGTTGGGAACAATTTATTGCCGAAATTTCTTCCTTTAACAGCGATTCCCTTCGACTTATCAGTAGAATCGAATCTTACACAAATTACAGAGACCTAAATATCTATTTCCTAAAAGGGTACATCTATGATAACGATCCGGTGGACCTAAGCAAAATACCATTCATCGAAAAATGCTCGCCGAAAATTTCAGCTGTAATAAATGAGATACACTCTATTTTTCAAACGGATAAAAACGAGTATGCTCAATGCAAAGAAATCCTGATTGGCATCTGCCATTTAGCTGATGTTAATCATGCCAAAGCTGCATATTCTAATCTACTTAAATTCTTACAGACTAAGGAAGCTATATTAAAAAAACATTGGACCATGTTCATGTCAGCACTTCAGACAACAAGTTACACAAAAACAATTATTAATATTTTAGCAGAAGAGGTTCGTCAAAACCGAATAAATGTCGACCTGTTGGCTCTCTGGCAGCCTGTATTTGTTTCTTTTGATGAGCCCAGCATTTATTTTTATTTGATGTCGGTTAGATACGCGATGAACAAAGCTACTAACGAGGCAAAAAATTCTTTTGCTATGATTTCAGATATCGAAACATTACCTGATGAATGGAACGGTGAACGCGCTGATTTGCAAGCATATCTGATCGGCAACATAGGACATTTTTCTCCTTCGACCGGCAATCCAATGGCATCTTTTTCCGTCGAAAAAGATGTAACAGATATATCTTTTACTCAATTAGAGTTTTCCAAAAAGAAAATGGATGCTGTATCACTTGAACAGGCTGTAGAAGCATATAGAAATATTTTCCGATTTGATATAAAAGATGCACAAAAATATGTATATTACTTGATGCTATTTTCATATATCAAAGTGCCAGATGATCTGTATGATATCTATCGAAGTATCGAAGCAAGGCCACAAAACAAAAGAAGAAGACGCTTGACATACAATGAATTAGCAATCGAATATGGAAGCCTAATCATTGCGTACGAAAAACAGCTGACAAATGACCAAAAGCTAGATATCCTAATAGAAATATTCAACATTTATTTATTTTTAAACGAAATTAACAAAGAAAATGATTCTATCATTTCTAGATTAGTTTTTGCTGAACAGACAGTTCTTGAAACTCCCGGTATTCATTTTGAGAAATGGATTGAAAAAAAGAATGAGATTCATGAGATTATATCTCATTCATTTATATGTATGAATAGTGATGACATTTGCAAGTTATTCTCTCCAATTAGTGACTGTGCAAATATCGCATCTTCGGTCAATTCCGAAATGGAGTTGCTTTCCTCACTTGAAGACTGGAGGGATAAATGGGGAGATTTATCTAATTCTTCTAACTTTGAAAATGCATTCATTCGTGCGGTTGATATGAAAATTACATCATTGAAAAATGGAATTAATCTTTCTATAGAAATCAACAACCGAATTTTAGAAGACTATTCTATTTTTTATCAGATAATCAATACATCTCCGGAATGCAATGTAGCTGTTCTTTTAAGCAATAGTGAAACAGAAGCTGCACATCTAAAAGTAGAAATTGGAATTAACAGTTCTCAAACTGAAGTATATAATAATGCTCAGTTTAGTAGTGAATTAGTTTTAAGGCCAAATGACAGTTGCGGTCAATTCTATAAACTACCAGCTAAGATAATAGAGCAATTAAGTGAAACTGACGTAGTTAACGTTATTATTAGTATTATCTATGATAATAAGGTGATTTGTAATAATATTAGCAAACAAAAAGAATTTAAGTACGAATCGAGTAAAAAAACACTCTCAGCTAATATCATAAAGAATAGCGCTCACTATGGTACCGCAGTTCCTGCATTTTCAAGTTCTATAACTGGTTTTGGACGTGAAAAGGAGAAAGCCAACTTAAGAGAGCTCCTAGAAAGAAATCTCGCCATCATTTACGGCCCTTCCAGAGTTGGAAAATCTTCATTATTGAATTATCTTGCTAACGAATATTTCGATGATTACTGTAAGAATAGTGATCGAACCTCTGTCATAAGAATACGAATAGCCGATGAGCAATATAGCAAAAATGATTATGATAACAACATATTGACGGATGGCGAATTGCTTCATTTTGAAAACTCAACGCAAATCATGCAGTATTTATTCTGTGCTCCACTACAAGTTGCTTTTTCTGATATTGCACCTATCAAAAAAAACGGAATGTGTAAAACAGCGATTTCAGAATATCCAAAGAGTATGCGTTCAGAAATCATGAATGTTTTGTTGCAAAAAGGCAATGTTATTGAAAAATATCATTTAATTTCAAGAATTCTCGAAAACTATAATTCTGAAATTTGGCTATTATTTGATGAGTTTCAAATAATTGTAAAGAAATGGGTTGGAGACGCCAATGAACTTGCTGAATTGTGTAGTTATATTCATTATATTCAGGACAGCGGGAATATCAAGATTGTATTCTGCGGATCCGATGAACTTGTACGCATATTTGAATGCGTGCATGATGATAACTGGTCTGAATTCAAAATTAAAACTGAAGAAACTTGGGTGTTTATCGGTCAATTAAGTGAAATTGATTTTGCAGCAATGATGAATGACCGCTCTATCTGGGAAACGCTTCCAAATGGAATGCCATGGAATCTTTCAACTGATTCTGATAAAAACATTTCCCCTGTGCTCCATTCTCTCTACTGGTACACTGGCGGAAATGCAATATGTGGCAAAATATTTGGTGAAGAGCTTTTGCAAAAGGTTAAACAGAATGATTTTTCTTGCAGATCATACTTCTATCCCTCTGATATTACAAAAATTGCATATGAACTCCTAAATGCAGATGCAAGCAAACTCAAAAGTCTTTTGATAGCCCACACTACAAAAAATCTTGAGAACGAACTCCCTTATCTTATATACATTGCGAGTGAATTGTCAAAAGACATAAATAAATCAGACGTTTCATTAAAAAGCATTCTCGATTTCTTTTCTCATAAAGAAAGTGAAGAAATTGAAACAGCTATTAAAGTACTAATTGCAAGAGGGATAATCAAAACAACAGCCAAAAGCAACCGGTTTGCCTTTACAACACTCTTTTATTATGATTTCTTTAAGGTATTAGCAGCAGAATCTGTTATTCAGAAATTGAATGAATCAGAGAAATCTGACACTGATCCAACTGATACAAGAACCTGGCAGGAACAAGTAATTGAGATACTGAAGAACCAACCCAGTGTTAAAAGGGGTGATTTTGTAAATATCATTGATTCCTTGGAAGACGAGAGTCTGAGTAAAGGTATTGGAGATTTGCTTGGAAAAGGACAGACAGTAAATATGGGTGTAAATAACGGACCTGTATCTGGATCACAAACAATTATACATATTAATGTTAAAAACATCACTAACACACTGAACAATATTTTAACAGCAAATGGAGATCCTAAAAAGATAATATCCGGATTGAGTGATTTGCCCAGACTAGATTCTTATCTGCCAGCACTTAATCCCAAAGAAACTGGCATTTCGGATGCAAGATTATCCTATGCTATTGACGGTTACACTTCTGATATGGAAGAAAGTCTTCAGGCTGCTGTTGAAGAAACTGAAACTGAATTACCTGCGGTATGGGACATTCTAAAAATATCAGAAGAAGATTTTAACGTTTTTCACCAAAAATATAATATTCCAGCATGCTTTCTTGACTCTTTAAGATTAGCAGCACAACTTGAAGAAATGTTTACAAACGGAAGCATAGGCAGTGAACTTTCAACTATTGATTACAGTCCAGTTTCAATTATGTACTGTAAACTAATTGAAAGTATGCTAAAAGAATATCATACAGATACTTATAGTCGAGCTCTTTCAGGTATAGAAACAGATTTAAGAAAAGACGCTCGTCACAAATATACATGGGGTGCAATACGTAAACTTCCACAACAGCAAAAACAAAAATTGACAATTGGATCGTTTGCATTCCCGATAAATGTTTCCCGAAACAATAGCCCAAGCGATACAACAAGCAATATTTCTGATTTGGCAAATGAGTCTTTTGGTAGTGCTGCTGATTGGCGATCTCATGCTGCCTTTATTGCTGATATCAGAGACATAAGAAATCCGTCAGCTCACGGAAATATTGGGCATCAAATCACACTTGCGCAGTTACAACAACTAACAAAAGAATTATTTGATGACAAAGGACTCATGAGACTTATAGAATTAGTAAAAAAACCAATAGTTTAATATAATAATGTGGAAAGCTACCCTTAACTATAAGGATTAAGCTTTCCACAATTATATAGGAGCAATTGATATGCCAACTAACCAAACACATGAAGAAATGATCAAAAGTAAATTCATAGAAAAATTCAGAAATCCACTTCGTAACTACTATACCTATGGATTTATGAATTATTCTTCTCTTCCAGGAACCAGAAAAACTTTAGATGAGGACTGGCTTAGATTATCAAATATACTCCGTCAAGATCAGTATTTTCAATGGTCGACAGAAAGAAGTAAAGTGGCATTTATTTCTGCTGATTCACAATCACAGCAGTGTAACCCGTTTCATAGAGTATATCGTTTTTCAATGTATACTGGCACTGATCTGCTCATATTTTATAATACCATAATTGCCCTAAGTAAGAAATACGAACTTGCAGAAGATTTTATTTCTGTAGGTAGATCATCATCTCCGGTTATAAAATTATTACGAAAGATCGAAATGAAAAAATAAATACCGGAAAACGCATTGACTCACATGGTAATGAACAAAGTATCATTCCTTTATTTCAGAGTTTTCTCGAAAACTATTCAGCAAGAGAACTGACCTATATACAAATTGCTGCGTTTTGCGAGTCACCGTCTGTAGAGTTCTTAGAGGAAGATCAAAATGTCAGAAAGTACCTTGATGCTAGAAGGAATCTTAATTTGCTTACAGAAATCTCAACTGATAAACGCAATATCAAATGGAAACTCAGTGATTTAACACTCCAACGTTTTATCGAACAATGCGGTGATGAAGCGTATTCGTTCTTTGATGCTGTTGATTTCTTTTCTAGGTATGCCGTTTTTGGTGAGTACGGAGCATATATTTTGTCACGAGCTCATAAAGGAACTGAAAGTCTGTTTCGATTTAAACATGAATACTTTGCACAAGCGCTTAATGACTATATAGTGATAGACCTACTAAAAGCTATGGAAGATAAGTTGTGGTGCAAAATAACACAGACAAGTCCTATATACGGCGATAAGCATTCTCTAATTTGTTTTCCTTTACAAATACGAACGAGTCAAACAAATGGAAGACAGTATCTTACTTTCTATGCCCCTCATAACCATAGTTATTCCAGCATTCGTCTTGATCTAATTACTGCTCTTGAATTCATTGAGAATATAAAGATGAATGGGGAAGATATTTCTTTAAGCAGTCTGCAAATAAAAGAAGAGATAGAAAACGCTATCATAGGAATTCACTATTCTTGGGGTGTATCAACCACATATGAGCAGGAAAACAATGCAAAGAAACCTGTTCCGCTAAAAGAGGTACGACTTGTTATACGTTTTGATCCTGAAACAGAATATTATATTTTAAATAGGCTGGAGCATGAAAAAAGACACGGTACTATCATTGTACAGGATGACAGGATTCTTTTCACAATCAAGGTCACAGATCCAACAGAGATGCGCCCCTGGTTAAGAAGTCTGTATTCTCGAATAGTTGAATACTCGGGAATAGACACAGATGATTTTAATTTGATTGATGATGTCAACGAATTCAAAATAATAGATAATAACTTTTCGAAACTGAAAGCTGATACGACTTATAAAACAAAATGGTATATACCAGAAGGTACAACTTACTCGATAGTCAAGAAAAGTAATAGTGAGTTTTTATTCAATCCATATTTCAGCGTTTATTTTATGTTGTTTGGTGATATTCTCTCATCCCTATATAGAACAGGCAGTCTTAGATCCGATTGCTTATCAAAAGCTGAAATTCAAGAATGCATTGAATCTTGTTACCGGAAACGAATGCATGAAATAGGCTCAAGCACCATAAAAGTATTTGAAGATCCTAATAGCAAATACAATATACATTCAGATTTAAAAGAGTTGAATTTTGTTAAATGCGGGCATATGGATCATGGAGAATGGGTTGAAGGAAATCCGAAAGATAAAACGTACTATTCTTATCACACAAAATACCGGGTTGTCTCAAAAATGTTGATTGACTTATTCTATAAAGTGATACCGCTTACTGCGTGGGAACTTCGTTGGTTATGTACCATTTTGCATGACGACAAGATGCAACTTTTTTTATCTTCCGATACTATAAATACACTTCTTTCTTTAATACCGGAAAATATCAAGCCAATACCACTTTCTGATATTATAATATTTGATCAATATCATTCTATGTGTCATAAACCCAATATTGAAGTCTTTAATGCAATTGTTTCTTCACTGCATAAGTGCGTTCGCTTGCAGATCAAATACACAGATGGAAAGGGGAGAAAATATGAATGAACATACTGTCCTCTTCACATCGAATACTCAAAGCGCGATGATCGGTTTAGATTATATGTTGCATATGAGAAATCTGAACGTATTCATATCATGAATATTGACGGAATAACGAACGTTCGCATTTGTGATCGTTCTTTTGATCCAAATATATATCAGGAATTCTTATCGACATTCCTCAATAGTACTACTCAAAAGATCACAGTTGAATTTACCGACACTAAAAATATTCCGGATAGAATATTAAATGAATTTTCCCCATGGCGAAAACACTGCGAGTTGATAAATCCCCAAACAAAGCTGTACCGATTTACACTCTACTACCATAAATACGATGAAAAAGATATTCTTATTCGACTAATGAGTTACGGGCCATATATCCGTATCATTGATAAGAAACATCCCGTCTATAAAGAATTAATGAATAGGATCGACAAACAAATCGAACTCTTTAAGACTCACGAGAAAAACAGATGATTTTTTTGCATTCTTTTTAACATATTTCTTTGCTTGATTTTTTTCATAGATAATTGATCTAAAATACATAAACATAGCATAAAAATCTCCTTTGGAGCATATGCAGCTAATATTAGTGTACAGAAAAAAATACGAATTCATTTTAAGGCTAACATAAACTGATTTTGTCAATAAAACTTGACACATTGACCGCAAGGATTTTGAAGTTAAGCAGCGATGGTCATAGCCGAATAGTACCTATGCCGTTTTACAGCGGGAGGAAGCCCGCCGATCGCCGAGCAGATCCTGCGGTTGCTCCAGTAGCTCATGAAATATCGCCAGACCATCGTTTTTAATGCTTCGGTCGTATAATTTTCAGTTTTTCTGCCTCTGTTATAAAACAACTCCTCCTTCATTCTTGCCCATATGCTTTCACATCTCGCATTATCGTGGCATCTTCCTCCGGCACTGTTCATGCTCTGCACAATGCCGTATTTTTTGATAACTGCCCGATAAGCAGAGCTTGTATACTGGCTGCCGCGGTCGGAATGCACAATGGCTCCGCAAATCTCCGGATACCGCAGGCTCGCATTTTTCAGTGTTTCACAGCAGAGCTCGGCTCTCATATGATCTGCCATGGCAAGACCATTCGGCAGCAGATCATAGCAGTCAAAGATCGCCGAAACATACAGCTTTCCGTCTTTTGCCTTGATTTCAGTAATGTCTGTAACACATTTTTTCAAAGGTGCATCTGCTGTGAAATCACGTTTCAGAAGATCATCAGATTTGCGTGCTTCCCGGTCGGCTTTGGTGATTCCGTTGGGCTTTCGTTTGGGTTTATGAATCAGGTTTATCTGCTCCATCACGCTGCGAACGGTTGCTTCGCACGGGATATTGATCCCATTAAGCTTGCCGACTTCTTTTCTGTACTTGAGTGCCTGATACATACGTACTCTGCCGTAATCCGCATTTTCTTCGTCCTCATCATGAATTTTCAACATGGCGTCAGCAAGCGGCTGATACTTCCATG